>BNJS01000699.1_pt1 | contig 124523 bp, 227 predicted proteins | sample 8540461 | NCBI WGS metagenome assembly BNJS01 (sample SAMD00202454, study PRJDB9452) | human saliva metagenome | isolation source: human saliva | place: Japan | reverse complement strand
AACATGATGTTATTCCCTTTGTCCTTCATATCGTGGTTGAGTTGATAAATCTGCACCAACTTATTTGTTGTCCTTGGCTCCCACCACATGGGCCTGTTCAGCTGATTGTTCCACCATCTCACCACCTCTCGATAACGCCTGCTCCCTTGCTCATCCTCTGCAGTGCTCACTCTCGTGATCAATCACAAAAATTATCTCAAACGTCTGTTTTGTTGCCTGATCGTCTCTGTCAGCACAGACAGCCAACGACGCACCCCACTGGTCAGTAACGTTTCATTATTTTCCATGTAATCCACTTAACCAACGACTTGTTTGCAGTGCTTCCATATCCACCAAATACACCTGATCATGGTCTGAACAGACACTATTTGTACTTTCAGATCCAACTTTGCCTTAGGTACTTCCCAATGCCGGCTGCAAGTGTTAACCAATCCTTTAAATATGGACAGTTCTTCTGCTTAGTTGAAATATTTGCTTAATTCCTTGCTGTTTGCGCACTTTCATGGGTTTGCTCATTCAACAAGATTACATCGAACAAAGTTCAGAGAAAGATAATTGCCTGGCCAGATATGTCTGCCTATATGCTTGCAATTATCTTAGTTTCATTTTCTTTCCTCCCTCAGCCACCACACTGATACCATTTTTTCCAGCCACTTTTGTTAAATTATTTTGCCATTCATTGTAACAAAATAGCTTTCTGTATCCTCTTCATTTGTTACAACGCAACCATTTTGAGCATTGGTATATTTTTTCAGCGATATTTTTTCATCCATCTCTTGACAGAACACAGTGAGCCATGGGTGATTTTATAATCTCCACAAGGCTCGACATAGCATCCGACTGTTCTTGCCTCAGAGCCAACAGTTAAGATTATGTTTATCTTTCCTGCCCATCCCACTGGCCTCGAGCCATATTTTTCGTGGCTCACAGCAGCACAGGTTGCCTTCAACATCCTCCGCACTGAGCCATGGCAGTCTCACTGCTGGGTCCCATGTTCAGTCTTGCACCACAGTTTTTTCTCCGTACCAACATTTCTCCATACCGCCATATCAATTTCTTTTAGATCTCCTTCTCATCGCCTTTTCCGATATCGCTTTTCTAATGAACCAAGATATTTTCATCTCTATTCTCATTTTTCAACTTTTATCAACCGAAGCTCTTCGACCATATTCTCACTTTCACCACTGTTCTTCTGCTGGCCTGCAAGCTTCATTAAAATCCCCCAACAGTCCTTAGTTTCAAGCTCATTAGCCCTCCAATCCTTTTCTTCATAGTGTTCTCAAATTATATACCCAACTTTCATCATATAGATTCACAACAGAGCCTAATTCCTTTTTTCAGCCTTGAGTATTTTATCTCAGCAGAAGAACCAGGCAGTCTCCCTCACAGCGGGTCTTTGGTCACGCAAAGCAAACCACGTTCTCTGCTCCATTTCATTGTTCTTGAAAAATACACTACCTAAACAGTGAATATCTCTTTCCCGTTACGTTTCTTTCATTTAAATCATAAACTTAACTCCATCAGAGCCCACTCAGAGCTCATTTCACCTCATTCATTCCATTTCTTTATTTCTTTTGCCATTGAAATGGTCATGGTCATTAAAATTGTTAGATTTGTCAGGCCAGTACTATCGAAAGCCTTATTTACCTTTTTCCTTCTGTCCTTTATCTCTGTTCGATATCACCTTCAATCGCTTGTTTTCGATTAACAGCACACGCCCATAAGAACAGAATTGTTTCTTTTCTTCACCTGTTAGAGCAGTCCAATCATTTTCATAATCCGAACATATATTTTTATCATTTTGTGTCTTCTCTCATAATGCCCGAGTTTGTCATCAACCTCATCTAACCGGGTAACCATTCATAAACACCCCAGTTTTTGCTCTTTATTTTGCAGGCCCCGCTGCAACACAAACCGGTCAGCTCAGAACACTGTCCCATCTCATCCAATCTCGAAAGAACTGTCCGCGCCAGTTCCGACCTTGCCATCCGTCTCGCTCCACACCTGCCATTTCATCTCACTTGCACAACAGATGACACACAATTCTCCAGCAGCGGTGTCCAACATAATCTTGGCCTGCCAGCTGGCTGGAACGACAGTTCTCTTCTGTCTTCTGCCTGACTGCAACCAGAGCACACCATTCTCAACACAACAGGGCCCAATCCCTTGAATGGCTGGTTCAAAGTCTCATCTAAACCTCTCTTCATCTTCAATCGATTTTCAACAGCCTCTTCACGTTCATTTTGTCTCCAGTCAGAAGACTGCTCCATTCAACACAAAGTTTAAATTCTTTTCAAAATATATCTATTCGTTCTTTTCCGTATTTTATATTACTTTTATCAAAAATCAGCTGGTCAAGCCTTCTGTACCCTTATTCACTGTCCACTTAGTTTGGCTTTGATTCTTTTATCAGTAAAACTTTCTCTATTTTTCCGCACCCCAGTTTCTTTTAAAGAGTTCAAACCAAAAAGCATCTCATCATAGCTTTCAAAGGCCTCATCTTGTCCGTCTTTAGCACCAGCCTCATTGGTGTCAGACAAAGGCTCTGTAACCATCACATTCACTCGTTCATCACAGGAACCACCGTACCCTGTGCGATTTCTTGCCTATCTTCAACAGCATCGAGCGATTTAGCCCCATACACAGAATATCCTTATATTTGTTAGTCCTCATTCTTCGCATATTTTTACATCAAAACTTTATTAGCTCATTTGTGCCACCACACCGTTTGTTTGTTTTAGCTTTATTAATCAATCTTTGTTAGAACTGAGTCTATTGTCACCAGGCCTCTCAATGCAGCCCCAGCCTGTTTTAGCACAGATGGTGCCTTATTGCATCTCAATATATCTCATATCGCTCCCAACCACTTTGCCCGCCGATTATTTTACTGTCATCATTTCATTATTCCCGAACTGTATTTGTCATACCTGACAACATCATATCTGTTATCTTCTGCGGCTTCGTTGCCCTTCGTTTTCACCACCTGTCAGACATGACATCGGCGAACACCGCCTGTGTCTGCACTGCAATCCAACAGCCCAGGTGCCTTACCACAATCAATCAACCTGCCTGAAAACACCCATAAGGCCCCATCCATCTCACTCATATCCTTCGCTGGTTCATCTGTACAGTTACAGTCTTTCCATACCATATACTAAAACCCGCACCAGTGTGAGAGCAGCACATTTAAACCACGCAAGACCAGGTTCAGACGTTTTATTGGTGTTGGCCAATACACATAGTGACTTTGTCCCATTATTTTCATTCATAGGCCTGCTTTCCAGCGTAACTGTTTGCTCAGCCCGCAGCAGCGGCACACCATTGTCAGCCTGCCTGCCCTCAATCATTCATCACTGATTATTTTTCAACCCCTTACACATACCGTATCAAAGCCCATTATAGGAGTTCGAACCTGTAACGAGTGTGGTCAAGGACCTCAGCAAGTCCTCATTGGGGCCTCCCTCATGTGGCTGAGGAAGAGGTCTTTCCTTCTTGTCTTGCTTTTTATTGCTCCCACTTTTTATCCTTTTAATTAGTGTTCATTCTTTCGAAAATTGTTTTGCCAGCAGCTTTTCCTTTATTCAGACGATATCAATAGACACTTTTCATCATTACTATATCATCACCTTGTCGATAGTCATTGTTTTAACAGCGAACCATTCGACCATCTTGCGCACAGCAACAGCCAACAGCGATCACTATTTTAATAAACCTTCATAAAATATAATGCCAGTTTTTATGCCAACTCACTGCTCACGCCCACCAGCCCAGCACTTGATAGTCAATTCACCATGAATCTCCAGGAACTCCACACATCCGTTACTGCCTCCGTTAGGTCATGTCTCTTGTTCCCTTTCCTTGGTACCTGCCTCACTGCATTCAGAAACTCATGAAGCAGGATTCTCTTTCTCTGTGCCTCATTGGTCTTATATCCCCATATTCTAACCAGCCCACTGCCTATCTTTCTTTGAGGCACAGGCTGGGGCCTCAAACCCATCGCCTCACTGTTATGCCAATTTAAATTGCCGATTAACCGCCTTAAACACCTGTCATTTCAGAACCCGCCTATTTTTTTCATTCGATTTTCTTTTCTTCACTTTTCTTTAGAATACTTATTTTTTGATTTTCTTCAAATCTCTTATTGTCTTGCCTGCAATCATCTCAATCGTTTGCATCTGACCTCCAGCCACCTGCCTCATCCGTGGCCGACATTCACATCACCATTCCCCTCTTGCCCACACCTTTCAGGGTCCACCACTGCACCACCCCTCCCGTTTCATTGCCAATCACCTTCACACCCTCCAGCAATCAGACCTTGAAATAGTGCAGCGCCTCCTGAAATAAATCCTGCATTTTGTCTATGTCCATTTTCATTATCAGACCCTTTATGGTTTCATCTAGGCCTCCGTCTTTACAAACCTTAAAATCGACTTAGATTTCCTTCGATATTAGCCTTCAACCGTCCATCTGTAATATTTGTTTTGTTCATCGTTTTGCAACCTGTGGCCTTAAACATATCCCGAACTGTACTTGTTTCATTTTTTTTGAAGTTTATTTAATAAGTTCATTCATTATCCTTAGTCTTTCAACTTATGTGTTAAATTAAGCCCATCGTCTTCATCGCTTGTGCCCGCACCTCCACGAGTTCTTCAGCCTGTCGAAGGTGCACCAGGCCACCGTCTTCACGCTCATCTCAACTCTTACAACCACAGTCTGCTCAGGAAATTGTGAACAGTTGGCCTCAATCAGACACCTTTCCCATAATATTAAACCTGTCTTGCCTGTTATTCATTGCCTCCCTCATGCAAGTTCACTTATATGGAAGTAGTAAACTTCCTTTACCTATTTAATTTTTCTTCTCCAACTTTTCTTGAACTTTCTGTTTCCACGACTTTTCTTTATTTTCTAAATCTTTCTATCTCATCTTCGACTTTTTTCATTCTTTTCATATTTTTTTCAACCAAAGAAAACTTTAGTTTTTACAGTTAGGCGCAGCCCGCTTCCCATGTTCATATTAAATTAATTTCCCTTTTTGCTCAGAATAGTCAAAGTTCAGAGCACAGGTCCTCACCATCGCGCCACACACCAGCAGGCTCACATCCCACAGTTCAACCATTATCTCAAAATCCTTACTCATCTCTAACTGTTTTTGTGCAGCACACCACAGTGAACTGTCATTTTACAGCTATAAAGCACGGTCAGGTGAAGAACTGGGGTTCAGCACCTGATCTCTAAATCAGCCTCCACAGTTCATCTGACACCCCTCACAAGGACACACTGCCACTAAAAGAGTTCTTCAGTCTGGTTGCGGTCACCATTTTTGTTCCTTCCTTCCTTCCATCCCAGGAGCCAAGAACATTTTCCAAATCATCTGAATCTCCGCTTAACGTTCATCTTTCCTTTTTCAAGTTCTAAATTGCCACCTTTTTCTTCAGTAGTTCCTTATTAGTCCCCTGTATTAGAAACATCTCCCAGCATGGCTTATCATCTATACCAGCTTATCTATCTGGGCCCCAGGCATCTTGAACCCCGCCTCACCATCCACAGGTCAACTTAAAACAGCATCTCCACAGGGGTCATTCTGTGTCCACCCCAGCCCAACCTCTCATCACATACTACAGCAACATTTACCCACGTGGTCAAATCACTGACCATTTGAGTTCTAATCTCACTGACCACAGCTCTTTCCCTCATATCCAAAACCATTTTATTGCCCACACCTCATTTCACCCCAACCTCACTCCCCAATTCATTTGATCGCCTTGAAAATTACTTAAAATCATTCCTTATTTTATTTTGCCCTTCTCATCCACTGCTGATCTGTTTTATCTCGTCTCACTTATTCTGCCTCGTTTCATTAATTACCCTTTAAATCAGCTTAATATAACGCTCAGAACACCACCTTGCCCACTGGCTCAAACACAGCCCAATGACAGAGCCTGCACCACCCAGACCACTGTCTGCCCAGGTCCATCATATCAAAACATAGCTGTTAACCAAAATTTTCCGCGCCCGCCCACTATTATCATACTTTCTGTTTTTACTATCATTTTCCTTATTTTTTTTCTGCTTGCTGTTCATTCTGCCTTAACATAATCATCATCAGTACCAGTCTGCAGCCCCAGCTGGAAGTCCATTCTTTCAACCAACACCAGTCATCATCTCACTTTAACACGCCAGGTTCATCTCATATTCAACACTATTCAAATTAGTTCATTTTTTCCATTACTAAATATTTTTGTTGTATCGAATGATTATCTGTTTTCTGTCTGTGCTCACCAACATCTTACTTGAACAGGCCTTCATTAGTCCTCGCGCCAGACATCATATTAGATTCTTTTCGACAAATCATTTAAAACATCGCCTTCTGTCATAATCCGGTAACCACCAGCACCAACAGCATTCCGTAGTCTCCCCAGTTCATATTCTGTCTTCGTTTTGCAGTGAACAGCCATTGTCCCTGTTTAAACCTTCATATCTTTCGCGTCACCCTTCTTCATTGCGCCAAAACTGCCTTCGTTTTGGGCACAACCGCACCTCATACCTGCAGTGCCGATTTTTCACACTTGTTCTGTTCGCTGTCCAAAACACCATCATAAACATCTCCTCCTTGTTACCTTAAAAACTATTCTTTCTGTCAACTTCTTCTTAGCTTGATTTCATCTTCTTCCTTGCCTAATCATGTCTCATGGCTGATCCAACGCTTGTTCCAGACGTCTGTCAGCAATAGTTTCTCATCTCAATTAAACTTATTCAGCCTCTTCATAATCTTCCAGCCCGATATCTGCCGCTTTTCCTGATAGTCTTCTAAACTTTATTTCTCATTTTTGTATCTTTTGAACACTATTAAACTTAACTTTATAAAGATTTTCTTTCACAGCCTATCTCTCTCTTCCTTTACCACCAGTCACTTCTTCAACCATCTTTTTGTAAACATTCCAGCCTACCTGTCATTCTTCACCTCTTTATTTACTGTTTTTGCACGCCAGCCATTCACTTGAATCTCATAGCTTCAACGGTAAAGATTTTTTTTTCATCTGGTAAACAGGTTTTCATTTTCCTCAGTGGTATAAAAGAAATTGAAAATCCAACTAAAGTTGCACTCATTTTGCACAGTTCAGGCCCACACAACTCAAGGCTAGCCTCACATTATCTGAATTGTCTTTCTAAAAATATTTTTTTCTGTTCACCTGTCACAGCCATTTCGGGGCTGGCTTTCCACCCCATCATTGCGGGTAACATTTATTTGTTAAAATATCTTTTATATACCGAAAGAGATATAAAAATATTTTAGCAAAATGAATTATTACAATGATAAATTAGAAAAACCGAAAACTTTCAAAAATGTATGACGAATTTGAACAAGAAAAATATTTTTAGAAAAAGATAATTTGAATGAAAATCTTGAAAATTTCAAAAAGATATAATGAAAGATTGTGTAATTTACGGAAAAACTGATATTGACTTTTACACAGAGTTGAAACAGCTTTTAAGTTTTAGATTTTAATTTCTTTTTATACCTACTGAAGAAATAGAAAGCCTTTTCAATTACACAGATGATCTGAAAATGCTTTACCATTTAAAGCTATAAGTTCAAATGGAGAATTATTTTCTAATAAAAGTTCATTTGAAAATGATGAAAGTCTTAAAAACCTTAAAATGAAATAATAAATAGTGAAGAATATTGGGATAACTCAAACTTGAAAAGATATTAAATCTTGGAATGATTTTAGATGGATTTATAGAAGAAATTACATTTGAATTTAAAGATAGTAAAGGAAAAGAGAAGATAGAAGTTTATAATGATGAAAAAGAAAAATCTTTATAAAAAGTTTAAGTTTTATTAATTATTTAAAAGATGATTTTTAAAAATGAAGAAGATAAAGTTTTAGAAGAACTATCAGGAAAAAGTAAAGCAGATATGTAAGGCTTTAAATTATAAAAGAAACTGAAACTAAGAGATTTAATTGAAGATAAAGAAAAACTATTACTATTAGATGACAAATGCAAGAACAAAATGTTTGATGTCTTACATAAAGACGCAATTAAAACTAAAGAAGAAAAAAAGAAAATAAGAAAAAATCAAAAAGCTAAAGAAGAAAAAGTTGATAGAGAAATAGATTTTTAAAATAACTTAAAAATAAAAAGGAGAAGTGTATATTTATGAGTAAAACAGATGGATATGAGGCAGAACAAATTTATGAAAAATCAACACACAGGTGCAACAACATTTGAGGTAGATTGTGATTTATTGCCTAAAAATAAGTAGTTTTGTTGTTAATGTAATGAAAGAAGAAGAATTTGACGCTGAAGAAGTTATAAGAGGTTTTTAAACAAAAGGATAATGGTAATCTCACTTTTAAAAACAGGAATAGGATATGATATTAGTGGAGAACTTTTAAAAGGAGATAATACAGGTGCTGTTACAGGTGCTTTTAGTAGATTTTTAGATTATGATAAAGAGCAAACAAAAAGAAAGACTTGATATTTTAAATGATTTTATTGAAAAAATTCTAAATATATTGAAAGAAAAATTCTAATGCAGAAAAATTTGAGGGATTTAATAGAGAGTATGATTTTAGCCAAACAAAAGAAGATGTTGAATTTGATTTAGAAATTGCTGAATTTAAAAGAGATATGTTAGAAAAACTTAGAAGATAATCATTTAGAATATTCTGATGATACAACTAAAAAAATATTTAAGTAATGGAAAAATGAACTAATAAAAAGATTTCTTAGATAGTGTTGAATATAGAGATGAACTTTATAATGATGTTAAATATAAAGTAGATGATATTGAACTTTCAACTGAATATTTAGTTGAAAAATTAGATTTAAAAAGATAAACTTCCAGCTTTTAAGGTTTTCACAGACGAGGGTATGGCTTTTTGCAAGTGATGATGGTGGTTATGGTTATCAAGATAAAAAGGTAGAATGATAGAACCTAGTGAAGTAGAAAAATGGAAGAAATGATAGTAGATATTAAAGGCAGAGAATTTTATGATAATATGAATATATAGGATATAAAAATCTTGGAAAGATTTTGAAGAAACTGGATTAATAGTATGTTTTGAGGGGTAAAGTGATGGATACCAAGACGGATTAGTTGAATACAAAGATTATGATGATTATGCAAAACCTACTGTCATTACAGAACTTAGAAAAAAATGTTTGAAGAAAAAGTAGTAGAAGAATTTGTAAAAGATGTAAAAGATATTGCAGAAAAAGATTATATTAAAGAAGAATATTTTGAAGATTTAAAAAGAAAAATATGATAAAAATATAGAAAAACTTGAAAAATAAATTAAGTAAATTTAAAGAAGATAAAAACAAAAGATGTAAGTAAAGATGAAAAAGAAGAAACTAAAAATAAAGAAGATAAAGAAATTGATTTTTAGAAATGAATTTTTAAAACATTAATAAGAATTAAGTAGAGAGTTGAGGTAAAAATCTCAACTTTCTACTAAATAAAAAGGAGAAATTATGAGCAATAAAATAGATTTTTGGATATGAGGGAAAATGACTTATGAAAATCAAAAATTCAGGAATTAGAACTTTTCAAATGGATATTGATTTATTACATAAAATAAATAGCTTTTACACTTAATGTAATGAAAGAAGAAGAGTTTAAACCTAAAGATGTTATAAGAGATTTTTAGAATGACTTCTAATGGAGATTTTTTTCTTTTAAATGTGGTGGTGGGTACAAAAATATCAGATGAACTTGTCGGAGGCGACGCAAGTGGAGTTATGAGTAAAACTTTTGAATATTTTTAGAATATGATAAAGACAAAGATATAAAAAGATTTAGATAGATTAAATGAATTTATAGATGAAAAATAAAGACCATATAAGAAGAATGTTTCTAATGCAGAAAAAAATTTGAGGGGTTCAATAAAGAATACGATTTTACTGAAGAAAAAAATTGTAGATTTAGAACTTGAAAAAAGGAAAAAAATTAGTGTTAAAAACGGAAATTTTAGATGATTTAGAAGAATGTTCTTTAAAAATATAGAGATAAAAATGGAAAAAATAACAGAAAAATGAAACAAAAAGAAATGGTAATACCTAATACAGATTTAGAAAAATATTTTTAAATATGTTTTTGATAACGATTATAATATTCACCCTAGTAATTTCAAAGGGGATATTAATGAAGATGATTTTTGTAAAAATTTAATTTAGAAGATAAATTGCCTAATTTTTACAATTCTTTTCACCTGATAAATTACTTTTATAACAAAAAAATGACGGTTCACTTTGTGATATTGCTACTTTTAAAAAGAAACAGTTTTAGAAGTAGAAAGTAAAGAGTTTTGGGGATAATATGGATTTGAAAGATATTAGAAGTTATGAAACCCTTTGCTGAAAAAGGCGTTGTTTCTATATGTTATGAAAAAGAAACTGATGAAAAAAAGGTGAAGTTTACACAAAGAGTTATACAGACTTTGAAGAATATTCTGAAAAATGTTGTAAATTCAAAAAGAAAGAAATTATAAATGAAGAAGTACAAAGTATAGAACTTATGGGAAAAAAACAGACATAGAAAAAACAACTGTATAAAAACTAAAGATTTCTTTTGAGTTAAAAGAAAAATATGAAAAAGAATTAGAAAAAGTCGAAGATAAGTTAGAAAATTTAAAAAGGAAATAAAGAAAAAGTCGTAAACAAAGAAGAAGTTCAAGAAAAAGTTAAGGAAGAAAAAAAGAATTAGAAATAGAGTAAAAAGGAAGTTTACTACTTCCACTTATAGAAGTAGTAGACTTCTTGCATAATTGTTTTAAAAAGGGAAGTGAAAAAATAATGGGAATAAAAACAAAAATAAAAGATAAGGTTTTAGATATTATAGAGAGAATGTATCCCTAACAATTTAGAAATTAATGATAATATTGAACCTGAACCTGAAAGAGATAGATATGGTTTAACTAAAGAGGATTGGATAGGGCGTGAAGATGATGAAAGTTTTGAAGAAATGTTGCACGAAACATACGACCCTGAATATGAATTTGAAGAATATAAACAAAATTATAAGGCTTTAAATGATGTAAGAGATGATAATAAACTTGAAATTTTTAACTTTTATAAGAGATTTAGAAAAATTTAAAGTTGAGATATTAGATGACTTATTAGAAAATAAACTTCAGTGAAAAACAGGATTAATTTTTAGTTCAGGATATGTTTTTAAAGATTTTGATTTTAAAAACTGATGATTTTAAAACAAATATTACAGATGAACAGTTTAAAAGAAATATATGAAAAAGGAAAATGGAATATAGAGATAATTTCATCAATTTTAAAGTTTATAATAAAGACGGAGAAGAAATTTTCGATAGAAATACTTATAAAAAAATTCTAATGTATATGAAAAAAATAGATAATTTTAAAGAAGTACAGGATTTATTTCGGAAGTATATAGATGATGACCTTTTTACTTTTTCTTCAAAAATCTGATTACAATACTTGGGAAAAGATTTGTAGAAAAATGAAGATGTTATTGTTACATACGAAAAATAAGAAAAACAGGAGAATTAATATCTGATTACTCAAAAGAAAAATTATTCAAATTTAGTTTTTGAAAGAAAAAGATAGTGTATTAAAAGAAGAAATAAGTGAAGTAAAAGCAATACTGGAATATCATACAGATGAAAAAAACAAGAGTAACAAATTCAAAAGATTTTAACGAATTAAGAGATGATTACGCTAAAAATGTTAGAAGTTTGACAAGACTAATAGAAGATTTAGAGAAAGAAAAATCAAAAATAAAAATTATTCCTAAAGAAAAAGAAATTGAAGAAAAAGAAATCGAAACAGAAAAAAATAATGATAAAGAAATGGAGTTTTAGCAAAGTAATAGGGGTGTTTAAAAACAGTTATCAGCAGATTTAAAAATTTAATAGCAATATATTGAGAGAAAGAAACAATTAAAAGGTTTAAAAAAATTTCATACAAGTACCTATAAAGAGAATAATAGAGCAATTAAGATATAAGTTAGAATATGAGGATATAAGATTAATAGAAACAGAAGAAAGTTATACTTCTAAGACAAGTTTCTTAGATAATGAAATGCCGAATAAAGAAACGATACCAAAAGGAAAGAGAATAAAAAGAGGAATATTTAAAAGACCTAACGGAGAGCAAGTAAACGCAGATGTAAATGGAAGTTTACAAATTCTAAGTAAGGTAATATCTACAAGGCTACTAGAACAATTAAGGCTAGTAGTAAGTAGTAATGGGTTAGCACTTAATCCTTTAAAAAATAGCATTGTAATGATGTTATATTTTATAAAGAAAAGTTTTATTAAAATAGTAATCACTATTTAGTAATCACTATTTTATACTTTTTATTACTTTTTAAAGTGTGGAAAATCAATTAAAAAGATTTAAAAACAATATTATTTAAAAACAATATTATTATGATAAAGGTAATGATATAAATAATGATGAAAATTATGCAATACATTTATCATCTGAAAAAAATTAAAGGAGAAAAACATTTTAGTAACAGAAAACGAATTTTCAGAAAGAATGAACACTGAAATTTCTAAAGATAAAAAAAGTTAAAAAAAGTATTAGAATTTAATAAAAGCAAAGATAAAGAAGAAAAAAAGATTTTTTTCTTTATAATTTTTACTTATAAGAATTTGTAAAAAGGACTTGCAAGTCCTTTTTATTTTTTTACTCATTTTAGGACAATATAGTCCTATAAATATTGACTTTTTGTCTATTATATGGTATAATATAACTATAAAATAAAAATAAGGGGTTGAAAAATAATGAATAATCAATTATTAATTGAATTAAATAAAGAACAAAGACAAGCTGTTGAGCAAATAGATGGTGCTATTTTAATACTTGCAGGAGCAGGAACAGGTAAAACTAAAACAATTACATATAGAATAGCAAATATGATAGAAAAATAATGGGATAAGTCCTTATAGTATATTAGCTTTAACTTTACCAATAAAGCGTCTAATGAAATGAGAGAAAGAATTACAAGTCTTATAGGAGATGAGGCTAAGAAATGTACTATATCTACTTTCCACGCTTTTGGATTAAGACTTTTAAGAGTATATTATGATTATATAGGTTATGAAGAAAAATATAACTGTATATGATACAGATGACCAAAAAGAAAGCTATTGAGGAATTAGATAAAAGATATAATCTTTTAAATGAAATGGATATGGATATTGGAACACTTATAGGATATTTTTTTCAAATTTTAAAGAATTTGAATTAGTTGATGATATAAATGCTATGGAACAAGCATTACTAAAACACCCTAAAAAACAATACATTATAGATTTTTTTAATTACTACGAAAGATTTTTTTAAAAAGAAAATAATGCTATTGATTTCGCTGATATATTATATCTAACTAAAAAAATTGTTAGAAAATAAAGAAATACTTAACAAAGTACAAGAAAGATATAAGTATATAATGGTAGACGAATATCAAGATACTAACCAAATACAATTCAGAATAATAGAAATGATAGCAAGTAAATATGAAAATATTTGTGTTGTAGGAGATGATAACCAAAGTATTTATAAGTTTAGAGGTGCTGATATAGGAATATATTAAGTTTTAATAAAACTTATCCTAATGCTAAAACAATAAGGCTAGAACAAAATTACAGAAGTACAAAAGTAATAATAGATAGTTCTAATAAAGTTATTGATTGTAATAAAGCTAAAACAGACAAACAGTTGTGGACAGCAAATGAAAAAGGAGAACTTATTAAAGTTTTGCAATGTAGAAATAACTATGCAGAGGGTGAAAGAGTTTGCTTTTGAAATAAAAATCTTATAAAAAAAGGATATTCTTATAATGATATAACTATTCTTTATAGAACAAATGCTCAATCAAGAATATTTGAAGATAAATTTTTAAAAAGAAAAATATTCCTTTTAAGATTTTTGGTGGACTATCTTTCTATGATAGACTTGAAATTAAAGATATGATAAGTTTTTTTAAAAATTATTTTTATAATCCTAATGATGACATAGCTTTAATGAGAGTTTTGAACACTCCTAAAAAGAGAATAGGAGATGTTAGTTTAGAAAGATTAAGAGAATTTGCTGAAAAAGTATGATATAAGTCTTTTTGAAAGTTTAAGATATGCTAAAGAAATAAATTTAACTAATGTTGCAAGAGAAGAAATAGAAAAAGTTTTACTTTTTAATTAAAAAGAAGTCAAAGTAAACTAGAAAGTGGAACTGAAATTGTTAAAATTTTTAGAAAAATTTTTTTAGAAGAAACCCATTATTTTGATTTTATTCAAAAGTAATATAAAAATACAGAGAAAAATTATGAAGATAGATGTGAAAAACATAGAAGAATTTAAACTTTTTAATAACTGAAATGGAAGACAAATCTTCTGATAACGGAGATAAATTAGGTATGTTATTAGAAGAAATTTCTTTAAAGAAATCAATTAGAGATGAAGAAGAAAGTTTAAATGCAGTAAAACTTATGACAATACACAATTCAAAAAGGATTGAATTTCCTGTTGTGTTTGTTGTAGGAATGGTAAAAGATATATTTCCTAGTTTTAGATGTCAAAACAGAAGAAGACTTAGAAGAAGAAAGAAGAATATGTTATGTAGCTTTAACAAGAGCCAAAAAGGAATTATATTTAAGTTTTTATACTGAAAGAATTATGTATAATAAACCTAAAAAAAGCATATCCTAATTTATTTTTAAAATGAAATACCAAATTCAAATATGCAAATCATTAAAGAAAAATATCTATGATGAACTTGAATTGGATTAAATAAAAATCAGAGAACTAACATACAAATTAGTTCTCTTTTTTTATAAAAAGATTAAGACAAAAAAATTAGGACAATGTTGTCTAATTTTATTGATTTTTTTAATATTTTTATGGTATAATATAAATAATAAAAAAACAAAAAGAATAGGGGTGTTTATTAGTGGAATTTACTTACAGTTTAGATAATGAAAGATATGAGTTATGTGGTAAAACTAAGAATATAGAGAAAAATTTTTAAAATGATAAAAAGAATATAATATTTCAGATTATATAGAAGATGGTTTAGTTTGTATCTATGTAGGTGAAAAGAAAGAATATGAACCTTGTTTGTATATAGATGATGTACTTGATTTAATCAGAAAACAAGCTGATTGGGAAATTAATGACGACGAATATCTTGAAGATATAACAACAGAATTAAAAAGAAGAGATAGAGGAAAAATTAAATAAAAACTTTATTAAGTTTTCTTAAAAACACAACTTAAAATCTAACAGATTTTTGTAAAAAAATGTAATAAAATATTATTTCAATGAAAAATGGCATTTTAATAAAAAAAGAAGAAATAAGTGATTAGATGAGGGTGATTAGATGAAAAATACTGAAATTAAATCTGATGTTAAATACAAATTTAAAAGTTTATGATTTAAAAATGAAAAAGCATTAACTAGGGAAGAGATATTCACTATTTTAGGTAAATTAATATTTTTAAAAAGACAATGAAGTAGAATTTAGAGGCAATGAAGAGTTTTATGTAGCACCTTTTTAAATTGTTGTGATAAAAGAGATTACGACTTATTTGAGGGGAGATATAGTTCTTTATAAATTTAGAGATAAAATTACTCAAAAGGTAAAAGAAAAAGGAATTGGAATACTGATTTATAATGAAAAATAGTCTATTGCCTATGATGAAAGTTATAGGGAATGTGTTATATAATTTGGAAACACTATATAGAAGAAAAAGAGTTGGAAGTTTTGAAAAATAGGAAACTTTATAGAAAACAAAGATTTATTTGAGTTTTTGTAAACGCAAATGACTTACATAGAAGAATATTAGATGAAAAAAATTTAATGAAAAATTGTAATTCAGAGAAAAAGCAGTTATTAAAAGTTTAGAAAATGAAATAAAAGAAATTAAGAAATCTTTATTTAAAAGTTTTAAATTTTTAGAAAGAAAGTAGGTTATTATGGAAAAAAATACATTGAAGAAAAAGTCTAAAAAGAAATTAATGCCTTAAAAATAACATTAGAAAATATGGAAGAAATATTTGAAATTTTGGAGAAAAAGCTATTAAGTTTTCTAAAGATTTGAACGCTATAAAAGGTTGCTGGTGGAATGTTTATCAAAATTAGTAAAGACATACCACTTGAAATGGTAATACTTGGAGATTATTTAATTTTTAGAAAACAACACAATAACTCTTATGAGAAAATATGATTTTGAGAAAAAATATAAAGAAACCAGAAGAAAAAAGAGAAATTCAATTAGGAGTTGTTTATAGACATTTTTAAAGGAAAAGAATATAAAACTTTATATCTTGCTGAACATACAGAAACAAAAGAACAATTAGTTATATATCAAGCCTTATATGGAGATTATAAAATCTACGCAAGACCACTTGAAATGTTTTTATCAAAAGTGGATAGAGAAAATATCCTTTAGAAAAATACCTGAAATTACTCAAAAATATAGATTTGCGATAAAAACAACTAAATAAGAGAAATTTTAAAAGCTATTTTTATTTTAATAAATCTTAAAATAATTTTAGCTTTTTCTTAAAAAGTAAGAAAAACAAATAAAAATGTTATAATTATTATTGTTGAAAGCAAAAATAAAGGAGAGAAAGAAATGAAAACTAAGATAGTACAGAAAGCATATAAATTTAGAATATATCCTAGCTTAGAGCAAATTATCTTTCTCTAAGACTTTTGGTTGTGTTAGGGAAAGTATATAATCTTATGTTAGATGATGAAAAAGAATTATGAAGAATATAAACCAACAGGAATTAAAACTAAATATCCTACTCCAGCTAAATATAAAGAAGAATATCCATATTTAAAAAGAAGTTGATAGTTTAGCACTTGCTAATGCACAGCTAAAACTTAGAAAAAGGCATTTAAGAATTTTCTAAGGAATAAAGAGTTTGATTTCCTAAGTATAAATGTAAAATCTAATCCTGTTCAAAGTTATACTACCAATAATCAAGGTGCTATTTATATTGATAAAGGATATATTAAACTACCTAAACTTAAATCATTGGTTAAAATTAGATTACATAGAGAAATAAAAGGCATAATTAAGAGCGTTACTGTTAGTAGGAATAGTATCAATCATTATTATATATCTATACTATGTGAAGAAGAAATAGAAGAATTGTCAAAGGCTAATAAAAATATAGGTATAGATTTAGGAATAAAAAGATTTTTGCTATTATGAGTGATAATACAAAAGTAGAAAACTTAAAACTAACAAAAGAAATATGAAGATAAACTAAAAAGAGCAAAGAAAATTATCAAAGAGAAGAGAAGTTGCTAAGAATAGTGATAAAAAGCTAAAAGATAGTAAGAACTATCAAAAAGCAAAAAAGGAAAGTAGCAAAGATACATAATAAAATTAGAAATAAAAAGAAAAGACTTTATAAATAAGTCAGATAGACATTATCAATAACCACGATATAATATGTATAGAGGACTTAAAATATAAAGGGAATGTTAAAAATCACAAACTTACTAAAAAAGCATATCAGATGTAAGCTGGAGTGAGTTTTATAAGACAACTAGAATATAAAGCTAATGGTATGGAAGAAAAAGTAGTAGAGTACCTACTTTCTATCCAAGTTCTAAGACTTGTTCTTGTTGTAGTAATGTGAAAGAAACTCTAAAAACTATCTGAAAGAATATATAATTGCGAATGTTGTGGTTTAGAAATAGATAGAGATTACAATGCAAGTATAAAATATATTAAGAAAAGGTTTAGAGATATTAAAAAGTAAGTTAGAAAAATATGTATCAGGGTAGGAACTATCCGAAGAGTTTGGTAAATATATGGCTAGTAAAAAGCATATACTTCCCAAAAAGCTACCACTTATAGAAGTGGGAGTAGTTCACTAGGCGTTACAGAACATTCAAAAATATGAGGATATTTTTAATTATAATCTTAGAACAATGAAACTAATCTAAATTATGATGAAAGTGTAAGAACTGTTAAGTTCACTTTATCTAATATTAATTCTGATGAAACTAGATTAGAAATGAGATTATCAGATAATACTGTAATAGAAAAAGGAGAAAAATATGGAAGATTTTATAGAAGAAGAATTAAAAATTGATACACCTATAAAGAATTTTTAAAGGATTAACAAGAGAAAATTTAGTAGAAGAAAATGAAAAAATCCAGCATATATAAGATATAAATTTGATAACGATTATGGACTTTTAGTTACAAACAAATTTATTGATGGTACAGATAAATTTGTAGAAACTAAAGAAAATCCATATAGAGTTCATATTTTAAAAATATGATGATAAAGACAATTATTTTGTAGACAGATATACAAAAGCAACTCAAGTGAATGTAAATGATGATGTGTTGATTATCAAATTAGTTGTCAATCAGGTGCTGATGTAAAAGAATTGATTGAACAAGTTAAAGAATATGAAAAACAAAAACATTAGATAAACAAGAATTGAAAGAAATTGTAAAAGATATAGTAGATAAATCTTTAGATAAAGATACTAAAGAACATAAGATTTTGTCTGAAAAAAATTAGATATATTTGGAGATAACGAAACAGTACAAAGTATAATAAAAAGATATAATAAAAAGAAGAATATAAAGAACAAGCTGTTTGTATAAAAAGAAAGTGATATTTTTTTAAAAATGTAGATAAAGTTTTTGAAGATAAAGGAATAAATAGATATAAAAGAAAATATAAAAATTTGTTGAAAAACTTTAGTAAAGAGCAAATAAATGAGTTCTTAAAAATAGAAAGTAAGTTTGAAAAAAGAAGTATTTGAAAAAGGTAGGAAGTTTTCTTATAGAAGATGAAGATAAACTTTTAATTGGAGATGAAAAGAAAAATATAGAAATAAACTTAATAAAGAAATTAGTAAACTTACTAAAGATGTTGGAAAAGAAATGAATTTAAGTAATGAAGAACTTATTAAATATTTTGATAAAGAAGATAATTTACCTGATTTCTTTGTTTATACTGAAAGTGGACTTGCTTTTGCAAGTAATTTTAATGAAGAAATAAACGAACAAGCTAATAAAGAATTTTTAGAAATTCTTAGTGAATATGGAAAAGATAAATGGAGTTTTAACATTAAAAGATTTAGGAGAAATAGATAAAATTGAAGTTTGCCACAAGAATAAAAACGGAGATTTTATAAGTTATAATGGTTACGATAGATACATAAAGATGTTGCTGATAAATTGTCTGATAAAGGATTTGAAAAGATAAGTTTACAAGTATAGGGAGAAAGTGTAAAAGAAAAAAGTATACGATTTAATTCAAGAAGATGAAAAAGAACCTTTTATAACTAAAAAAAGATTATGAAAAATTATCAAAAAATTAGATGAAAGAATAAAAACTTTTTGATAAGAAGAGCAAAACTAAAAGAAAATAATGAAAAAGAAGAAAAAGTAGTGAAAAAGAAATAGAATTATAATATAAAAAATAAAAAGGAAGTGTTAGTGTATGTTTTGGTTTTTAAAGAAAGATGATAACAAATCACAAGACAATTTCACCCTAAAATGAATGGAGAAATAAAAGAAAAAGAAAAAGAAATAGGAAGTATTTTAAAAGCAAGAGAAAGTTTTTTTCAATGAATATAGAAGATATATCAAAGAAAAATATCTATTAAAAGAAAACGATTTAAGAGATTTGAAGATGGTACTCTTTCATCAGGAAAACTTAATTTCAATGATATAGAAAAATAATTGAAAATTACCCTTTATCATATAATCAAAAATTTATTCTTACTGAAGTAGATGATATTATGGTAAGTGTAGGAAGTAATCATACAGATGAAAAAATTAATTTAAAAGAGATAGTACAGGATTTAGAAAAAAATAGAGGGTAAATATTATGCTAAACTTAAAAAGAAGAAAATAAAGCTATTCAAGAAAAGATTAAAACAATGGATTTTTAATGAAATGCAAGAACATTTGTTTGCAAGTGTTGATAAAGAAAAATCATAAGGTTTACCTAGATTTTATCAACGACTATATGAATAAATCACAAATTTTAGTCGATATTTTGAATGAAAATCAAATAAATTCAGTCGGAAAAGATTTTACAAGAAAACAATGTTGATTATGAAGTTGAAAACGGACATATAAGAGTGGGTTCAACTGTTTTAGATGAACAAGATTTAGATAGTCTTATTTATTCAAGAGTGATGGATATGAAAGAAGACTATGACTTGCTTTTATGCAAATGATAATTCTTATTTACAAAAATTTTCAAAAGAAGAAAATCTTATTGATAAAAGAATAGAGATTTTTGGAAAAGGGTTTTGAAAAATAAAAAAATAGAAACAGAATTAGATGATAAAAAAGCAATTATAAAAATCAGTTAAATTTCAAAAAGAATTTGAAGAAAAAATATAATATAAAAAAATTTCGGAGAATACTTTTTGGTACTTTGAGAAAAAACAAGATGATAAAGAAGTTAAAGAAATTCAAAGAAGATAAAAAGGAAATTATTAAAGAAAAAAAGATGATAAAGAAATGGAATTTTAGAAATTACTTATTAAAAATTGCTTATTAAAAAAATATGTTTTTAAAAATAAAAAGGAGTTTAAAAATGGAAAAACAAAGACTAACATTAGAAAATGTCCAAGAAAACTTTGGAATAAATGTAAATACAAATGACATTTTAACAACAACTAACGAAGTCTTCCTACTTCTATAAGTAGGGGTTGAATTGTTAGAAAGGAGAAGAAAATGAAAATTAAGATAGTACAAAAATCATATAAATTTAGAATATATCCTAGCTTAGAACAAATTATTTTCTCTCTAAGACTTTTGGTTGTGTTAGAAAAAGTATATAATCTTATGCTAGATGATAGAAAAAAAGGATTATGAAGAATATAAATCAACAGGAATTAAAAACTAAATATCCTACTCCAGCTAAATATAAAGAAGAATATCCTTATCTAAAAGAAGTTGATAGTTTAGCACTTGCTAATGCACAATTAAATTTAGAAAAGGCTTTTAAGAATTTTCTAAAAGAATAAAGAGTTTGGATTTCCTAAGTATAAATGTAAATCTAATCCTGTCCAAAAGTTATACTACTAATAATCAAGATACTATTTATATTGATAAAGGATATATTAAACTACCTAAACTTAAATCATTAGTTAAAAAATTAGATTGCATAGAAAAACTAAAAGGAATTATTAAGAGTATTACTGTTAGTAGGAATAGTATTAATCATTATTTTGTATCTATACTATGTCAGGAAGAAATAGAAGAATTTGCCAAAGGTAAATAAAAATATAGGTATAGATTTAGGAATAAAAGATTTTGCTATTATGAGTGATAATACAAAAGTAGAAAACTTAAAACTAACAAAGAAATATGAAGATAAACTAAAAGAGAACAAAGAAAACTATCAAAAGAGAGAAGTTGCTAAGAATAGTGATAAAAATTAAAAAGATAGTAAGAACTATCAAAAGCAAAAAGAAAAAGTAGTGAAGATACATAATAAAATTAGAAATAAAAGAAAAGACTTTATAAATAAGTTAAGTACAGCTATTATCAATAACCGATATAATATGTATAGAGGACTTAAATATAAAGGGAATGTTAAAAACCATAAACTAGCAAAGAGTATATCAGATGTAAGTTGGAGTGAGTTTATAAGACAACTAGAATATAAAAAGCAAATTGGTATGGAAGAAAAGTCGTAAGAGTACCTACATTCTATCCAAGTTCTAAAACTTGTTCAAGTTGTGGTAGTATAAAGAAAGATTTAAAAATTAAATGATAGGATTTATAAATGTAGTAATTGTGGTTTAGAAATAGATAGAGATTATAATGCAAGTATAAACATATTAGAAAAGGTTTAGAAATATTAAAAAGTAAGTTAAGAGATATATACAGGGTAGGAACTATCCGAAGAGTTTGGTAAATATGTATGGCTAGTAAAAGCATATACTTCCCAAAAAGCTACCACTTATAGAAGTGGGAGTAGTTCAGAGATACAAGAGTAAGAGATGTAGCTGTTATTTTATCGCCTAATGATGAAGACAAAGGTTATATTGAGAAACGAAAGGAAGTTACTAAAGATGATAGAAAATAGAAATGTGGGAGGAAAAAATGAGTGATAGAAAAATTAACATTAGAAAACTTTTGATGATTTAGCATTTGATTTGTTGAAAAGAGAAAAATGGAAATAAAACTGTACTTACTTATGGATTTGGTGAAGAAACAGACATTTCTCCTGATGAAATAGAAGAAAATAAGAGAACTAAAAAGAAGAAATGGGAGTAGATTATTTAGAAAGTGCTGTTGCTGAATTTTTGTCAAATAGTAATAAAGAGTATGGAAACAGATATGTTATATGAATTAGCAGAAAAAGTTTTAGATAAATATAGTTGATTATCCAAGTGGAAGTGATGAATACTTAGAAATTTATGATAAATTGTATGAAAAAGTTTCAGAAAATTTCAATATAGAAGTGGACGCAAAAACAAGTTATGAGTAACACTAATGTAGGGAAGTTAAACTTTATCTTTGTAAAGACCAAGATAAAGATATGGGAGATTTATCAAATTATTTTTAATGATTATACAAAAACCCTGAAAACTTAAAAGATAATTTAGAAGAAGATGGATTTAATCCTGTTTAGCTTTCTTAGTACAAAGTCAAGGGTATGAAATGGAAGACTTGTACGATAAAGAAAAAGTTGAAAAATCAAGATTTTTAAGTTCACTTAAAAACGAATTAGAAGATTATTCAAATTCTAATAATGCTAGTTTCAATATAGGATTTACTAAAAGAAGATGTATTTTTAGATGAAATAGCTTTATTTGAAGAAAGTGGAAAAACATTGTAATTTCTAAAAGACAATTTTTAGTGAAGAACACAATCAAATACAATTAGAAAAAGATATTATTTTAAATATAAATGATGTAAGAATTGTTAGTGATTATAGTGAAGAACAAGAAGAAAGTGAAATTTTAACAGTAGGGTTCTGTACTTGACAGAAATAAAAATAGAATTAACAGATGAAAAAGCATTTGTACCTCACGAAGTAGATATAGAAAAAGTTTATACAAAGCTATTATAGATTTAAAGTAAAGAAGACTATGAAAACTTTATTGATAAATATTCTTTAGATGATGACATACAATTAGCTGTTTCTTTTAGGAAGATTGGAAAAATAAAAATAAATCAATGAGTGGAGATTTAGTTGCATTTAAAGAAGATGTTAAAAGAAATGCAAGGACAATTATTAAATTATTTAGAAGAAAAAGGTTATATTGAAAAAAACAGAAGATAATAACTATCATATTTCAAAAGAAACATTAGATGAAGATAATTTTGAAAAATAAAATTTGATTTTGTGAATGAATTTGATGAAATAAAAATGATGTTTTTAAAATAATTTCACTTTAGAAGATTTGAGTTGAAAGATTTGATTTAAAAAATGCCTGATTTTAAAATATATACTAAAGACAATGAAATATTATTTGATAGCAAAGACAAACATCATAATATGTTAGAAATAAGAGAGTTGTAGTACCAAATAAAGGCGAAGAGTTTTGGGAAGATATGAATATCTATAATGTGAAAGATTGGGAAAGTTTATTACAAGATGAAAAGGTAATAGGAATTATTTCAAGAAATTCTGAACCTTTTAATAACTATAGTTGATTATAGTTGTGATATATTTGATGAGGGTGAAATATATAATAAAATTCAAGATGAACTTTCAATTTATGCTGATGAATTAAGACAAGAGATAAAAGAAAATACAAAAGATAATGTAATTACAAAAAGAAAAATTTAGATAAATTAAAAGAAAAATACAAAGTAGAAGATTACGAAGTAGAAAAAGAAGAAATTGAAGAAATCGAAAAATGAAGAAGTAGAAAAACTCAATGATAAAGAAATAGATTTTTAGATTTTTAGAAAATTTTTAATATAAGTCAATGAGTGGGTGTAAAAACCCACTTATTACAGAAAAGGAGAGAAAAATGGAAAAACAAAGACTAACATTAGAAAATGTCCAAGAAATAGGTTTAGATTTATTAAAAAAAGAAAAAACGGAAATAGTGATGAATTTCAAATATATTGGGGTTATAATGATGAAATTGTACCTAATGATATGGAAGAAATAAGAGAACTAAAAAGACAAAATGGGAACAGAACATTTATCAGACGCTGTCGCTGAATTTATATTTGAAAGAAATTCAATGTCTGATTACAGTGAAGAATTAGTTGAAAGTGTTTTAAAAGAAAATATTGTGATTATGATGAAAGTAGTGAAGAGTATCAAAAATTTACAAGAAGAACTTGAAAATATTGTATTTGATGAGTTTACATTTGACGCAAAATGAAATGGACTTATTAAGAAACAGTTATGGTGATGTTCAAATAATTTTTATGTAATGATAAAAATACAAGAGTATATGATGATGAATTTTTAATTGAAAGTTATAAAAGACCTGATTTATTAAAAAGAAGAATTGTATAAAGGAACTTTTAATCCTATGGTTTTCTTAATACAAAGTCAAGGTTATGAAATTGAAGACTTGTACAATAAAGAAAAAAATAGAAAAATTCACCATTTTTAACTTCATTAAAAAAATGTTATTGATAATGCTTATGAAAATGAATATGCAAGTATTTCTTTTTGCAAAAGAAAACTTAGATTTAGTTGAACTTTTTAAACTTGAAGAAACTAAAACAAAAATATAAAAATACCCTAAAAGAAACTATGAAGAATACAGAAATAGTTCTTGAAAAAGATATTGTTATAGACAATAAGCATTTTAAAAATAGTAAGTGATTATAGTGAAGAGAAAGAAGAAACAAATTTAATTGGAAGTTTTATTTCAAATAAGGCGAAAATTGAATTAACTGATGAAAAAGGATTTGAAACTAAAAGATTATAATATAGAAAAAATATATGAAAAAAAGCTATATTAGATTTAGATAAAGAAGAATTAGAAGAATTTTTTTAGAAAAGTGAAAAACTTCCTATATTTGATGAATTTATAGAAAATAAAATAGTAAGTGATATTAGAGAAAAATATTTAATTGAAAAAGATGAAGATTTATTTTTAATAAATCAACTCCTAAAAAGTTTAGCTGAAAGTTTAATAAATAACAGAGAAATAGCTAATAATAATGGTTCTATAATAAGTCCTGAAATTGATAAAAGCATTGTTTGAAAGATATTCTAAAGAAGAAGACTTTGGAGAGGCTAAAAACTTTAAGAGAAGTTATGATTGAAAAATATGAAGAAAAATAAAAGATAATATACTAAATATTGAAGATAAAAGTAAGGGATACAAGTTTACTTTTTAGACGAATATAAAGTTGATGAAAATAATCTAACAGTAGGAGATGTAAAGGCATTAGCTAATGTTTTTAAGTGATGAAAGAATATTCACAAATAAAGAAATACTTGAAGATATAAGATTTGAAAAAGGAGTTAGCACCTACTTTTGATAAAGAAAAAAATTGATGAGAAAAACAGTTGAAAATTTAAAAAGAAGTTTTTAGAGATTGAAACAATCAGATTTTTAGTGATAGTTATGAAAGTTTTTAACGAATATTTAACTGTAAGTTTTGATAAAATTAAAGATGAAGTTTTCAAAGAAGAGTTTTCTTATTACAAAGATAATGAAATAGACAAAAGACCTTTTCAGAGAACTGTATATAACTTATAACAAAGAATATAAACTTGAAGATGATTTAAAAGAAATTGAAGAAAAAACAAGCTATTAGATACAGATAAATTAGAAAATATCAATAAAGAAGTTAAAAAGATAAAGAATGATGTTTTAGAAATTTTTAGAAGAAGAAAAATCACTTATTCAAACATAGTTATAATTATGATGTTAAAGATAATGCTTTTAGATAAAGAGAAATTCGGAGAAATAGTAAAAGATTATTTAAACCAAAATAGAGAAGAATTAACTAATATTTATACAAAAATCTATCAGTTGAAGACCTTGCTGTAAGATTTGACCAATCAATGCCTTTTTATTTAAAAATCTATAATTTAGATGGAGAAAAATATATGATAGTTTTAGTGGAGAAACTAGCGAAAATTTAGAAGATTTTATTGTAAATCTTAAAAGGTGAAGAGTTTTGGGATAATGTGAATTTAGAGAGTGTTAAAGGTTGGGAAGAATTATTAGATGATAAAAGCTGTTGTAGGAATTTGTTTAGATAGTCTTGTAGGATTTGAAAAGCTATTCACAATATGTTGATGATTTCTTCTCTTATAGTGATGTTTATAATAAAAATCAATGATGAAATTGATGTTTATGTTGAAGATTTAAGACAAGAATTAGTAAGTAAAGTTGAAGATAATGTTATTGATGGATATGAATATGAGAAAAATAAAAGAAAAATATAAAAATAGAAGAAAAAGATGTAAAAACAAAAGAAAAAGGACAAGAAAAAGAAGTTACTAAAGATGAGTTTGAAAGAGAGTTTTAATTCATTTTTGAAATTTTTTGAATAAAAATAGAGGGTTGAGAGTAAAATCTCAACTTTCTATTATAGAATGGAGCGAAAAATATGAATAAAGTAGAATTAAAAAATTATTACAAGATAGCATTGAACTATTAGAAAATGGTAGAAATCCAGTAGAAGTAAGTAATAAACTTTTAGATAGAACTATTTCTGAATTACCTGACTTTAAAACTTTTTTTAAAAAAAGAATTAGTTGATGACATAGATACAGCTTTATTTTATGGTTATAATTCAAGCACAAAAAGAGGCATTAAAAAGATAGTAAAAGAGCAGTTCCTGTTATAGCTGAAAATTTAATTAATGATAGAGAACATATAATTGGAAATATGATTAGTCCTAATCTTGATAGTATCTATTTGAAAAAGATGAAAGAAGATAGTTTTTATGAAAAATGTTAAAGAAAGAGTTGAAGATGAAAAAGATTAACAACTTTTAAAGAAGATTGGAACGATACAGAAGAATTAAAGGTTGCTATGAAAATCAGGTTATGAAGAAATTTTAAGTGATGAAGTTCTAATGAAAAAGTAGAAAATAAAAATAAAAGAATTAAGTCCTTTTTGAGTGAATATAATGTAGAGTTAGATTTTTAAATCAGGAGAGTTAAAAGTTGTTACTAATACTTTATCAGAGGAACTTGGATTAAAAAGAATTTTTGATGATGTTGAAATCTTTAAAAGATTTAACAAAGCAAAAAGATTTAGAGTTTGATTTTAAAGAAGAAACTGTAAACAGTTTTAATAAAAATTGTGAACTAGGTTTAAAAGACATTTTTTTGAAGACTGGAGAGCAAGTAGAGAAAAAGCTATCCTAACAGGAGAAGTAAAAGGATTGAATATAGATGTTTCAAATGAAAGTACAAGAGAAGATTTTTACCAATATTTAAGTACATTTGGAACTGAAAAATAAAAAGATAAAATGTTATTGGAAGAAATTTCTTTATTTGATGATTATGAAGTTGATAAAAATGTTTTGAAGTCTTTAGAGGATAATTATAACAAAGAATATAACATAAATGATTTTAAAGGGTATATGATAACTTTAAATAAAGAACAAGAACAAATGAAAGAAGATAAAGAATTATTAGAAAAAAATTTAGAAAAAGATAATTTAATAAGTAACAAAGATTTAAAAGAATTTTTAATGAACAAATAAATGAAAAATAAAAAGATTTTTTTAAGTTTTTAAAAGAAAAAGATTATTTAGAAAAAGTTGATGATGAAAATTATAAGATAAAAGACGATATTTTTAAAAAGATGGTTTTGAAAAAAATATTATCAGACTATGAAGATGAAACTATGTATTGCTTTCACACAAGGGAAAAATATATTTAGAGGTAATCTTACAGATGAAGAATTATTAGAAAGATATGATATTAAAAAAAGAAGATTTTATCATATATTCACAAAATGGAGATAAGTTATATGATAGTGAAAGTTCTTTACCTACAAGAGATTTAGAAGAATATATTATAGATATTAAAGGTGAAGAATATTAGGGAAAAATTTAAAATTAAATGATGTTAAATCTTGGGATAATCTTTTAAAAGAAAAAAATTAGTTATAGGACAAATGAAAAGTACAGAAGAAGAATTTGAAGATTATGAAGAATATACAAGAAATCATTTAGGAAGAAATTGCTGATTATACTATAACAGAGGCTAAACTTATATTTGGAGAAGTAAGAGAAGATTTGATTAGAAACAGTGAAAAAGGATTAATTAGTGAAGAAAAAATTAGAAATGTTAGAAAATAGATATTCTAATTCAGATGAAAAGAAGTGAAAGCAACAGAAAAAAGATAGTCAGTTAAATCAGAAGAATATTGGTTAAATAAAGTTGAAAAATAATAAAGATAAATACAAAGAAGAAATTTCTAATATAAAAGCTAACTTCTTTATCTTCTTTTTGAAAGATAACATACCAAATTATGAAAAATGAGTAGTGCTATTGAATTACCAAAGGAAGACTTAAAAGAAAAACTTAACGGAAATTTCAATGACTATTGTCTTGAGAATTATATATGGAAAATGATAGTCTAAAAGAAAAAATTCACAACAGTTTTCCTTTAAATGAAATGGTAAAAAGATATGGATTAGAAGATGAATTACCAGCATTTAAAGTGTATAATAGCGAAGACGAATTACTATTTGATAGTGGTAGTAAAAGAAAATAATATAAAAGAAATTGAAAGTTTTTTTAGAAAAAATAGACAAGACAGAGTTTTTAAATGAACTTTTACAAGATACAAACATAAACAAAAATTGAAAATTGGAGTAAAATCGCAAATTATGATAATAATGAACTTATGACAATAACTTTACTAATGATTTTTCTTTGAAGAAGAAACTGAATATATAAATTCAAGTAATTATGAAGAATATTTAGGAAATGAATTTAACAGAAAAATTGATGACAATATAGATTATGAGGTTTTTATCATATACTAATACAGTGAAAGATAAGTTATTAGAATTAATAGATGAAAAAGAAGTTCTAACAAAAAATACTGAAAAACTAATTGAAGACTTATCTTCTAATTCAAAAAGAAAAAGTTGTTAAAAGAAATAGAAGAAGTTAAAGAGAAAGACAAAAGAAAATGGATATGTAAAGGAGAAAAAATATGAAAAAGAAAAATTTAGTAATTATCTTAAAGATGGGATAGAAATGTTAAATCAAGGAGAAGATATAAACAAAGTTAGAGTTTTTTAGAAAATGTTGTTGAAAAAGTTACTGAACTTAGTGATGAATTAAAAGAAGATTTAGCATATTATAAAAATTAAATGAAAAATTTAAAGATAATGAAGACATTGACTTAAAAAAAGTAGAAAAATATCAAAAAGAATATCAAGAAGAAAGACTAGGACAATTATTAGAAAAAAACAGTAGTTTTTGGGTGAAAAATTTAGAATAGATACCACTGAATTAAGAGATGATGTTTTTGATGAAACTTCTGAAGAATATGATATGGATTTTAAAATACACTACTTTAAATGAGTTTTTTAGGTGATGATGATAGTTTACTTTATAAAAGATATGGTTTACCAAGTGAAGTCCATTCAAAAAAAGAAGAAGAAGACAGAGATTATCAATTATATAAGGAAATTATAATGAGGCAAAAAGCCTATGGAAAATGTTATAAAAGAAAGATTTCAAAATATAACAGATGAAAATGGTTATATTGAAAAAGAAGATTTAAAAGAATTATGCGAAGATTTTTAATTTTTAATGCTAAAGATAAGTTTATAGAATTAAATGATGATATTGAAAAGAAGTCCTAAAGAAAAAAACTTGAACACGAAAAGAAAGATTTTTGAGAATAAAACTGAAACTTTTGATTTTATGAATAAAACATACTAAATTTAAAGAAGATGAAGAAAAGTTTAAGAAAAGTGTAAAAGAATACCAAAAAGACTTTTTGGATTATATAATAAAAAAACAGAACTTAACGAAACTTCTCCTAATGAATACAGATTTAAAAACAATGATTTCTTAGAAAAGAATAAAGATTGGGAAGAATTAGTCAAAAGATTTAGGGAAGTAGAGAAAGTAAATCCTATTAAAGATAATATTGAAAAAATTCTCTATATGAAAGATATGATATAAAAAGGAGAAGACAGATTATATCAATCAATATTAGAAAAACAAAGGAACAGACAAAGAAATAGAATTTTACGAAGAAAAAGTAAGATTAGATTTAAAAGATAGAACAGTAGGAAAAAGAAAAGGATTTTTTTAGAAGTTAAAAGAATTAGTTCACTTATATAATTCTTATGAAATGCCTGAAAAAATTATCTTTTGCTTTAGGACTTATAGATGTAAGAAAGAATTTACAAGAAAGAGAATTAAACAAATTTGAATATAGTGATGATTTAAAAGAAAAAAACTTAATCATTATGAAAAATTAAATGAAAAAGTTAAAGACAAAAATAGATTTAGGAGAATTTACAAAAAAGAAATTGATAGTTATAAAAAGTATAATAATAAGAGAAACCAAATTTGAAAGAATAGGCAAAGACGAATTTAAAAACTTATATGATATAGAAGAAGAAGAAGAGTTTATCATTGATTTTAAAAATGAAACTTTAAAAACCTTTTGAAGAAAAATCACCATATCTTTTATTTGAAAGATATGGATTAGAAGATAAGTTACCTGATTTCAAAGTAACAGTAGATGGTTTTGATTTTTTTCAATAGTAAGAATAATAATGAAAAAACTAGAAGAAAAATTAAAAGAAGAAAAAGATATAAATATTAAAGATATAGTCGAATTTAGTAATCATATAAAAAGAAACCTTTAAAAAAACAATGATGTTGAAATTCTTTTGAAAAAGAAAATGGAGAATATACTAAATACAATTATGGAGATTATGTAGAAAATACTTATGATGAACTTTTTAGATAATGTATCAGAAGAGGCTAAAAGTATATAGACAAGCTATAAAAAGAAGAAATTGATAACATAACAGATAAAAGATGGAATAGTTAAAGAAAAAGACTTAAAGAAAGTTTTTGATAAATATGAAATTTCAGCTAATTATTTATTTAAAAAACAAAGAAATAAAAATGTTGAGTTAGAAGAAAAAGCACCTGAAAAAGAGAATACAAAACAATAATGAATTAAAAAGAAGAAATCCGTAGTTATCAACAAGACATAATTGAGGCAGTAGTAGAAAATGAATTTGAAAAATATCAAAAATGAGTATAAACTTAAAAGATAATACTTTGTTAGATAAAGAAAATTGGGAAAAAGGAGTTAAAAAACTGATAAATACAAAGATTATAATGCTTTCTATATTTTTGATAATACAATGACAAGAACAGAAATGGTTGAAAGATATGATTTAGATAAAAAGTTATCTCCTTTTGAAATATATACTAATGATGGAGAATTGCTAGTACAATAGTGCTAGTGAAAATAATGATTATGATAAAGTAAGAGAATATGCTAAAGAAAATCTTGAAAAATTATGATTTTGATGAATTTATGGGTGAAGATTTAACAAAATTTGAAAATTGGCAAAAAATAACAACTTATGATATAGGAATAGGAATTACTGAAGTAGATGGAGAAAAGAAACAAATATATGATGTATATGAGTATACAGACCCTGTTTACAAAGAATTATGCCAAAGAAATAGACAAAGAAAGAGTTAATTTTGAAGAAGAAATAAGACTTTCTTTTTAAAGAACATATTAATAATAATATTATAAAAATCTGATGATTTATTAAAAAGTTTTTGAAAAATTTGATAATGGTAATGATAAAAAGATTAGAAAATTTTTGAAGATAAAATCAATAATATGGAAATATCAACTAAGGAAGTTGAAGAAAAAATCAAAAAGACAGAGAAAAAGATTTATAATTTGTTATATGTCGTAAAAATATAATTAGAAAAAGGTTAGGAAACTAACCTTTTTCTTTATCTAAACTATTGTTTATTTATAATAAAAAGAAATTAAACATTTAAGACAATATTGTCTAATTTGCTTTGACAAAAACATATAATTTATGGTATAATATAACTAGACTAGAAGTGGACTTGCAAGTCTATTTCTAATTTCGGATTATAAAATAGATTGATATAAAGAGAGATAGATATGAAAAATTAATTTAATTAAATATTATGATGTAGAAAGTAAAAAAGTGGAGTATGCTTTAATAAAAGATACTGATGAAACTAAGTATGTTGATAAAAGAGTTATAAGAACATTTAACAATGAAATTGAAGAATTTGTTAATTTTATTTTAGAAAAAAGATGGAAAGGATAGCAATATAGGAAATAAAATTTATTTATTTTTAAAAATCACCTAATATAGATGATATAACTAAAGAAAGACTTACAGAAATATTCAAAGATAAGTCTTATTACAAAGAAAAAATATAATAAATAGAGGTGGGAAAAAGTGAAAAAGACAATGAATTTTTACTTTATATTTTAAAATTTGAATTTTTCTTAAATAGAAATAATGAAAAAAAGGCAAACAAAATTTCATAGTAAGTCTTAATTTGTTATCTAACGAACTTGAAGAAAAAGAAAGAAAAGAAATTGCACAATTTGAAAATTGCCAATATAACAAAAATGTTTAATGAAGATGGCATTTTTGTTGAAGATATTATTCAACGAACTCTTTTGTTATGGAGTAACATTTCCTGAAAAATTCTCTTGAAAGAGAACAAAAATGAAAGATTATGAGCAATTTATTGAAAAGAAAAATAGAAGAACTATTGTTGGAAGATACAGATTTTTGATGAATTATTAAATAAAATTACTGATGACAACGATGTTAAATATTATAATTGATTTTTGTGAGTAAATTATAAAATGTAAATTATAGAGGGGGATATTATGTTATTTTTACATTAGAAAATATAAAAAAAGATTATAGAATATATTTTTATACTAGAAACAATTTTATTAATTTATCATTTAATAAAAATTTGTTTATATCTTAGTAAAAAGGATTTATCTTAAAATTTTTACTTAAACGAAAGTAAAAACGAATATAAATGGAAACAACTGTTTAACAGCACTTATTATGGAATAATGTTAATAAATTTTGCTTTAGCTTTCTATATGGTGGATATATTTTACAATGAAATTATATGGAACTTGGAAATATTAGATAACACAAATTTAGACAATTACTATCTAATCTCTATCATATTAAGATTTACATTATTCTCTTTGAATAGAAAGAAAGTTTTATACTTTGTATGGTTGAATTAAAAAAAGAAGAAAGTTATTATTAGAAATACAAATAATGAAATTATAGGAGAAAAAAATATGAGAAAAATTCAGAACAGGACTTGAAAGAAGAATAAGATATTTTAATGCAGAAAAATATGAAAAAGGAGATTTTTCTAATCAAAGTTGAAACAAAAATTAATAGAGAAAGAAACAAATAGAGAAATTTTCTTAGATTTTTGAAGATAATCCCTAATTTCCGTTGTAAGATACCAATAGGATTAAAAAGAAAAATATTTTAGAGATTATGAAAAATTTCTCAACAGAAGAGGAAAAGAGAAAGAAATTTAGAATATTTATATTATAAATATTTACATATAAATGATTTTTATGAAAATTTTGATTGGAGATGATAGTCCTAAGATAGAGTTTAATACAGAACTTCTTGCACAATTTCCTTTTAGAATTGAATATGATATAAAATATGGAATTTCTTTTTCTTATTTGGAAAAATGAAATAACAAAAAAACAGAATATAAAGAAACATCACAAGAAGAATTTTTAAACAATTAAATGACTTAGAAGAAATCAGTAATGAAGAAGTTAGTTCTGATATTCGTAATCAAAGAAAAGATAATCGTGCAGTTTATTTATATTGTGATACAGAAATAGATTATTAGATGAAAAAAAGTAAGGGGAAAATATGATAATTTTATTTTTAATTCTTATTTTTAGTACATTGAGTTTTTGGTAATCCAAAAACTATTGTAGAGGGTTTGCAAAATTAATCCACAAGAAAAGTTAGAAATCACTATAAATAAGATAGTTCTTGAAGAAGATAAAAACGAATATTATTTGAAAAACATTAAGGAATTAAATGGCTTATATAAAAATACTTTGTTATTAATTTTTGAAAAAGAATAAAACTATAATTTTTTTATCAATATAATTTTTATCAATATAATTTTTATCAAAAAAAGGAGAAATGAAAAACTAAGAACTGGAATTGAAAAAGAATAATTTATACAGATAAAAGAAAAATGAAAATACAGAGTTATCAATTAAAGTAACAACAAGACTTACTGATATTAAAACAGATAGAGAAATAATTTTAAATTTTGATGAAAAACAATATATTTCAAAAATCAATTTTTATGCAAGATAGGTACAAAAATAGAAAAATATTTCAGAGAAAAAATTTTTGATAGATTTTTTTAATGAAAAAAGAAAAAGGGAAAAATTTGCTTTATTTTAGAGATGTCTATATAGATGATTTAGTTCAAATAGAAATAACAAAAGAAAACATACCAAAGATAGTGATTGTTGACAATAATATAAAAACAATTTTTCTTCTTTTTATCTTTCTTATGATGTAGAATATAGTAAAAACAGTTAGTCAGCACCTTGAAAAATGGTAGAAAAAGTAGAAGAAAATTATAAGATAATTTCTAAAGAAGATTTTATAAAGGAATTAAATAAGTTACCTGAAGATGTCTTAGAATTACAAAAAGAGAACTGATATTAATACTTTTTACTATGATACAGAAATAAAATGATATAGGTGGTTATGATGAACTATACTTTTACAATAAATATAGATATTCTTAAAAATATTAAAAATTTTACTTGATAGGATTTATACCAGCTTATTTGATTGTTCTTTATTTAGAAATAGATAATTTAAGAGATTACTTAAAAAGTAAATAACTTTACTTGGAAAAGAAATGAAGAAAAACACTTTTTATTTTTAATAAAAATATATACAAGGTATTTTTATGAGTTGGTTATTAGTATTATTTTATAATTGCAATATTAGGAAATATAAATTCAAAATTGACTAAGAAATATTATTTTTGGAATAGAATTAAAGATATTTTCAAAAGGATTAAATAAAAAAAGAAAAGTTTATATTTTTTATTGCAACAATAAATATTTTCGTAGAGTTAAGGCAAAACTAAATGATAAAAATTATAATAAGTTATTATATAGAATAATGAAAAAGAATTAAAAACTTTATGGATATTCTGATAAAAACTTGGAATGACTATATTGTTCCCTTTAACTTTAAAAGGAATTTGAAAGTTATTTTGATTATGGTGAAATTGAAGAATTAAAAAGCTAACTATGAATTATTGGTTTTTGAAAGGTTTTGTAAGATTTATTTATGAAAAGGTAGGGAGAAAAATGAGAACATTATTATTATTAAGAGGAGCAATGGGGATAGGTAAAAGTACATATATACAAGAAAATGGGTTAAAGCCATATACATTATGTGCAGACGAATTTAGAACTATGATATGCAATCCTATTTTTATCACTAGATGGAGAATTTTCAATATCTCAACAAAAATGATAGAATTGCTTGGAATATGCTATTACAATGCTTGGAAGAGAGAATGAAAAGAGGTGATTTCACTGTAATTGACGCAACTCATTCTACTCAAAAAATGGTAGCAAATTATAAAGCACTTGCAGATATGTATAAATATACAATCTTTGTTAAAGAATTTAAAGATGTATCTTTAGAAGAATGTTTACAAAAGAAACAGACAAAGAGATAGATATAAATTTCGTTCCTGAAGACGCTATAAAAAGATGTTATACACTTATACAAGAAACAGAACTTTCAAAGGGAGTTAAGAAAATAGATAATATATCTGAAATAGATAATTTCTATATAGATGATGTAAATAAGTATGAAAAAGTTGTTGTTGTAGGAGATATACATTCTTGTAATACTGTATTAGGGTAAAATGTTAGAAGAAGAGTGGAATGAAAATACTTTATTTATATTTTTAGGAGATTATTTAGACAGAGGTTTAGAACATACAGAAACACTAAAAAGAATGATATACCTATCTAAGAAAACCCTAATGTTATTTTGTTAGAGGGTAATCACGAATATGGAAACTTCATTAATTGGTGTCAAAATAGAGATGTCAGAATATCTAAAAAATTTCTTGTTTGAAACTGTTGCTAAAACTAACAGAAAAATATGAATGATGATGAAGTTGAAGAATTAAAAACAATGTAGAGTATTCTATAAGAGATTAAGACAAGCGTACGCTTTTAATTTTAATGGAGTAAACTACTTATGTACTCACGCAGGACTTCCGTCAGTACCAAGACTTGCTTATGTTTCAGCAGAGGCTATGATAAAGGGAATAGGTGGTTATGATGATGATATAAGTGGTATTTACGAAGAAAACTTTAGATTAGGGAAATGCCAAGAATTTACTCAAATATTTGGACATAGAACTAACAAAAACTACTGAACATTCAATAAACCTTGAGGGGCAAGTTGAGTTTGGTGGAGAACTTATGTATCTTGTAATTACAAAAGATGGTAAAAGAAATAAAACTATCAAAAATGATGTGTATGATAAAGATTATTTTATAAAACAAAAGCTAAATTACAAAAAGAGATACAACTGATTTAACAAAAAAATGAAGAAGTAAACAATCTTATTATAAGTAAATTAGTAAAAGTTAAGGAATGTAATCCTAATCTTTTATCATTAAACTTTGGAGAAAATGTTTTTAGAAAGAAGATATGGAATGATGTTACGATAAAAAGCAAGAGGCTTATTTGTAGATAAAGAGAGTGGAGAAGTAAAATTAAGAAGTTATAATAAATTCTTTAATATGAACGAAATGAAAGAAACACTTCAAGATACACTGAAAGAAAATCTTTCATATCCTGTTATTGTAAAAAAATCAAAGAAAATGGATTTTTAGGTTTAGTATCAGTAATAGATGATGAATTTGTACTTGCAACTAAGTCTACAACAGGTGGAGATTGGAAAACTTATTTTGAAGAACTATGGAACAGAGAAAAAGATGAAGTAAAACAAGAACTAAAAGAATTTATCAAAAGAGAAAAATTGTACTTTATTATTTGAAGTTAAATCATTTAAAGATAAACATATCATAAACTTTGATAAAGAAGAACTTGTTTTATTAGATGTAGTTAAAAATGATTTGAACTTAAATGGACATAATATAGATGTTGAATACAGTAACAATTCTTTAAAGTTTATTGATAAAAATTACTTGCTACCACTTAATAGCAATATGATAAGAGTAGTGAAGTATACAAGATAATAAATGCTTTTGATGAAGTCGAACACTTTATGTTCAATAGCAAGTAGAACAAGTTTTAAAAGATGAGGGATTTGTATTTGCAGACAGTAATGGATTTATGCTTTAGTTAAAAATCTGAATACTATAATGTTTGGAAAGGTGCTAGAAAATGTTACCTAGAATATAAGAAAAAAATCCTACTCAAAACTTTCCATATAGAATGTGTAAGACACCATTTGAAATAAACTTTATGAAATGGTTTATAAAAAGGAGTAGATTTTGTTAAAGATAAAGATTTTGCTGATATAATCGACTACTATTATAAAATTAAAGAATAAATAAAAAGGACTTTATAGTCCTTTTTGTTGAAAAATGTTTGTTTTATGGTATAATAAAAACAATAATAAAGAAAAAGGGAAGTGATAATAGATGTATAGAAAATTAGCAAGAGATGTTAAGAAATTATCAAAAATGAAATATATACATTGCATTTATTATAAAGATAATAAGAAGTGCTTTAAAACTTATAAAAAAATGGAGAAATTGATGTTAAAGTAGGAATAGAGAATTTTGGTATAGCCTTGTTTGAAATTGATTTTAAAAACAAGTACCAATAACTAATATAGATGAAATTAAATTTTCAAATAATCAATTTGAGAAATTAGATGGAGTATTAAAAGGAACTATCTATGTCAAATATATAAATTATAATGCTTTTTGATAAAAAAACAAGGTTGTGTTAGTCAAAGATTAGCAGAAAATAAACTTTCTATTATAAAGGAAATTGGTTGTTTTTACAGATTTAAAAATGTTTCCTGATACAGTAAAAATGTTTGATGAAAATTATAATAGAAAAATAGAGTAACCATTTTTAACTTTAGCTAAAGGTTTAGAAGTTGAAACAATAAACTATTTTGATATAGAATATGACACTTCACTAGATTTTTTTATAGTAAAAATTCTTATTCTACTGTTCCTAAAAATTGTTAGAAATGTAAAAGATTTAAAAAAAGTTAAAGAAAAAAATATAAAATTAAAAATAAAAACAAATTAGTTTGCCATTAAGATAACTTAGTGGCATTTTTTTACAAATTTTTTTCATTAGAAATGTTATAATTTATATTATTGTAAAAAGGGAGAGATAAATTATGAATGAATTTAATGAAAAAAATATGGAATTTTATTGTGATTTTAGAAATTATGCTGAAATTTTCATTATACAAGGATTAGCAACTAGCAATAAATTTATATCTAAATATCCTATTGCACTTATAAAAATTTAATAGTTATTTGGAATATAAAAAGTAGATAGAATTGATATAGATTTTTTTCAATTCCTTGAAAATGAATATAATATTAAACATAATATAAAAGATTTTAGATACTTACTTTCAGGAACTAAGAGAAACTAATCATAAGCTAACATTAGAACTTCTATCATATAATAATCACAACCTTTTAATTTCTAACGAAAAAGAAATTAAAGATTGTGTTTCAAATTTTAAAAAAACATATTATAAAATGATTTAAAAGATAAATATATGTTTAAAACAGATAATCATTTACTTTACAAAAGTAGATAAAATAATTTTAGACGAAAAATAACTTTATTTTATTTTCAAAAGAAGAAACTAAAATTTCAACACTCTATAACACTCTAAAAATCAATTTCTAAAAAAATGATTTAATAATAAGATATAACTTAGGTACTAAAAACTTAAAAAGACTATATAAATGACTTAATTGAGAAAAAATATAAAAAAGAAATCATAAGTTATATAAAAGGAGTTGAGAAGAGATATTTTTATATTTAATTAATAAAAATACAATGGAGATAACACAAGGTAATTTAGACTTTCTTTTAGATGATTATAGTAACAGTTTAAAACATTCCTTTTTATGAATATGTCTTAGTACATCTATAACAAATAATTTTAACAAAATTTTAAAAATAATTTTTAAGAAAAGTTTAAAAATAACTGTTAAATAAAAAGATTTTATGCTATAATTCTTAAATAGAAATATAATTTTTAAATTTTTGAAAAAGGAGAAAAAAATGGAAGATAAAAAAATATGAATTGACAGAAAATACAATAGAACAAAATGGAAGAACTTTATATCAAATAAGAGCCTTAAAAAGATTTTTGAAGATGTTATGGCAGGAGATTTAGGGTATATAGAAAAGAAGAAAAATTTATCTCAAGAGGGTAATTGTTGGGTATCTGATGAGGCAAGAGTATATGATAAATGCAAAAGTAAGTGGTAATGCTAGAGTATATAATGACGCTAAAGTATTTGGCAAATGCACAAATATACGATAATGCAGGAGTTTTTGATGACGCTGAGGTATATGGTAATGCCAAAGTATATGGTAAGACTGAAGTTTCTGAAAGTGCAGAAGTATTTGGTGAAACAGAAATATATGGTAAAGGCTCAAATATATAATGGAGCAAAAAGTATATAAAAAAATGCAAAAATATATGATAATGCAAAAGTAAGAGAAATGCACAAGTATATGACAATGCACAAGTATTTGGAGAGGGCTCAAGTGAGTGGAAAGGCACAAATATTTGTTAATGCACAAGTTTTGAGCAATGCCAAAGTATATGGTTATGCAGAAGTTTTTGAAAATGCAAAAGTAAGTGGAAGTGTTGAGGGTATATGGTTATACTAAAATATATAATGACGCCGAAGTGAGTGGAAGTGCTAAAGTGTATGATGAGGCACAAGTATTTGGTAGTAAGGCAGAAGTTTTTGGTAAAGCACAAGCATTTGGTAACACTGGAATATATAATGAGGCAAAAAGTATATGATAATGCCTTAGTTTTTGGTAAAAGCAGAAGTATATGATAAGACACAAATATATGGAGAGGCTCAAATATACGGAGAGGCAGAAATATATGGTAATGCAAAAATTAATGGAGAGCAGAAGTGAGTGATAATGCTAAAATATACGACAACGCCATAGTAAGTGGAAGTGCAAAAAGTATATGGTAATGCAAAAATATACGGAGAGGCAGAAATATATAATGAGGCAAAAAGTTTTAATGACACTCAAAGTATATAATAATGCAAAAGTATATGGTAAGGCAGAAGTATATGATAATGCACAAGTATATGAAGACGCTGAAATACATAATGACGCAAAAATATATGGAAAAGGCTGAAATATACGGAGAGGCTGATGTTTGGGGTAATGCACAAGTATATGAAAATGCACAAGTATATGGAAATAGTGAAATATATGATGAGGCACAAGTATTTGGTAATTCAAAAAGTTGGTGTTTATTATATAGTAGCAGATGATGGGAATGTTGTTGGAAATGTAGATGGTAGTGCCAAAATATATGGTAATGCCAAAGTTAATGGCGACACAAAGATATATGGCGACGCAAAAAGTATATGATGAGGCAGAAGTTACTGATAGAGCAAAAAAATATTTGGAAAATGCAGAAATATACGGAAATGTTGAAGTAGGTGCTGACGCACAAGTTTATGATGAGGCTAAAGTATACGATAAGGCACAAGTTTATCATAATGGAATAGTTTGTGAAAAATGGGATAATATATGGAAATGCACAAGTTTTTGAAAAAGGGATTAGTAAGAGGTAATGCAAAAAGTATATGAAAATGCAGAAATTTCAGGAAATTCAGATATATATGGACAAGCACAGGTATATGGAGAGGCACAAATATATGACAATGCAAAAGTTTATGGAGAAGTAAAAATATATGGAAAAGCTGATATATTCGGAAATGCTGAAGTTAGTGGTATTGCCGAAGCATACGACAATGCAAAAAGTATATGATAATGTCAAGATTTCTGACAGTGTAGAAATTGGTGGGAATGCCAAAGTATATGGAACTACAAAAGCTGAAGATGTTTTTTTCGTACTTATGGCGATACAAAACTTTATGAAGAACATTGCTCTGAAATAGTTGATAAATTAAAAATTACAAGATGAATTACCTAACTTCCAAGTTATTTCACAAAAAGGTGTTCTTTATGAAAAGAACAGTGAAAATAATAATATAACTGAAATTAAAAATTTTATAGAAAACTTAAAAAGGTGAAGAGTTTTGGGATAATATGTCTTTAAAGGATATTAGAGATTGGAAAGAATTAAAAATGATGAAGTTGTAGCAATAGTTTATGAAAGTAAAGACGATAGAGATAACATAACATTAGAAGAATTTACTGATTACAATGATTATGCAAAAAGATACTGTTAAAAATGCTTTGGAAAAAGAATTTACAAATAATCCTGATACTATCGAAAGTTTAAGAAAGGATATTTTAGATAAAGTTCCTAATAAAGAAGTTGTAAAAAGAAAAAGTTGAAGTTGAAAAAGAAATTGAAAAAAAGAAGAAAAACTTCAAGTAAAACTTTTTGGTTATCGTAGTGATTTTTAAAAAAATTAAAAAAATAAATTATTTCAAAAAATAAAAAGGAAGTGAAATTTATGCAAGGTTATGGAAAAAGAAGTATATTACTGAAAGTGATGACACTACCGAAAAATAATTAAAGGTGAAAAAAATATACAATAGAAACAACAAGTTACTATGATGACGAAACAGGAGATAGTAGTTTTAAAAATTGTTGCCAAAAATGAAAATGGTGCTAGAGTTTATGAATATTCTGAATATTCTGATTTTGATAATTATAGTGAAGAATGTTATCAAGATACTTCAGTAGTGGATAATGAGTTTTTAAAAGAACTAAATAAAATGACCGATAAAAAAATTACCTACTCAAGAAGAAATTGAAAAATAAATATCCTGAACTAAAAAAAGAAGTTGATAAAGAAGATAGTAAGTTACAAGCCTTAAAAGATTACTTAGGAAATGCTGTAAATATTGAAAATGAAATAGAAAAATTTTTCTGATAAAATGGAGGTAATAGTAGATAAATTGGATTTAATAGATAAATTACCTGTTTTTAAAGTAATGACAGAAGAGGGAATATTATACTCAAGTGATAAAGGTAGTGTAGATTTTCAAGATAAAGACGGAAATATGGTATATGAAAGAACTAAGTTATTTGATGACATCAAAAAAATAAAATGGGTGAAGAGTTTTTCAATAATATGAATATGAACGACATTAGAGATTGGGAAGATTTCAAAAATAACAGTGATATAACATTAGTTTATGACAGTTACGGAGAAGAGGGTGATTACTGTTTAAAAAGAATATTCTGATTTCAATAGTTATGCAAAAGAAACTATTAAACCATTCCTAGTTCAAGAAATATTAAAAAAATCCTGAATTAGGAGATATATTAAAAGAAGATATTATCAAAGACGAAAAAGTTAAAGAAACTAAAGAAAAAGAAGAAATAGAAAAAAACTTCTAATAAAGATGATAAAGAAATTGATTTCTAAGTTACTATTTATCTAAAGTTAAACTTGTTTGTTTATTGACAATTTCATTGACATTTCAGTTTCTAAATGTTATAATAAATATATTCCAAATTCAAAGGAAAAATATTCATTCATTTCAAAAAAATGCAGAGATTTAAAAGTCTTTGCATTTTTATTCTATTTTTATAATCTAAAAATTAATTTTTAAAAATGGACTTGCAAGTCTATTTCAATTAAAAACATTTGTAATAAAAATGAAGACAACATTGTCCTAATGACTTGACAATACATAGTTTTTTTATGGTATAATATACATACCAAAAAGAAAAAAACATTTTAGACATTTTTAAATTGAACAAGGAGTGATGAGTTGTGATTTTAAAGAGTGATGATTGTAGAAAGATAATGAATTTAGTGAAAGTTTTTGATAAAGATTTTAAAAATAATAAAAAAAGGAATATTTATTTTTAGAGATAATTTTGTGTTGTTTGACTTATATAAAGCTGTTATCATAAAAGACAGGTGAAAATGTAAAAAGAATATATGTTTGAATTAATAAGTGAAATGGCAAAAAGGATTTGCTAAATACTCAGATATAGCTTTATTTGAAGATTTAGATGTCTTACAAATTGTAATAGATGATAAAAAGAAAACTCAAATTATTTGTAAACCATTATCAAAAAGATGATACTAATAGTACCTATTTCTTCTTTAAAAAGAACTTTAGAAAGAAACTTAGGAGAAGATGACTTTTTAGAATTAAAATTAGAATTAACTGATAAAGATTTTACTGATGATTTAGAAATAATGTTAGAAATAGAAAAATTAATAAAAGAAAGAAAAATGATAATAAAAAAATGGGATAACTTATTCTTTTGAAATTAGTTCTCAAAATAAGATTGAATTTAATTTCTTCAATTCACTAGAAACAGATGATGTAAGTGAAATAGAAAAGAAAAATGAACGCTTTAAAAAGAATATGATTGGGATTATGTTGAATTAAGTGTTATAAAGACTTGGGTATATTATTTAAAGAAACTTTTAAAAAGATAAAGAACAAAAATTCTAGTTTTACTTTAAAAAGAAAAATGGATTTGGAGAACCATTTCTTTTTAAAAAAGATAATGTAATTTTATGGCACAACCTATAATAATAAGAAAAACAAACAAAATAGATAAAGCACCTGTTAAAAAAACAGGTGCATATTACTTATTAACTTTAAAAAAGGAGAAAGAATGGAATTTATAACAAAAGAATGAAACGATAATGGAGAAAATGAATTTTATAATAAATTTTTATAAAGGATAAAGAAACAATAAAGTTTTTTTATCTTGCTAACACTTATGTTAGGAACAATTTTTATATCTATATTCATATCAACTTCTATTCAAAAATATGATGACAGTGAAGATAATAATAGTGATGAAATACCTAAAGACAATATTGATTTATATTTTTATTGGGTTATTTTTAAAACCTTATTGGGTTCTATTCAAACCTTTTTCTTTTTTTATTTATTGGGAATAGGTTTTCTTTTAGCTGGAGTTATTTCTATTTTTTTCTTCTAATAAAAAATTCAGATAAAAAGTAGTTTAAATTATTTTATTTTTGGTTTACTTTTTGCTTTTTAATTTCTTATTATCTTTATTATAATTTTATAAAAGTATTAAAAAGGAGAAATAAATGAATTGGGAAGAAAATTGGGTAAAAGATTTAGAATATATCGAAAGAAATTATTCAAAAGAAATAGAAGATTATGAAAAATATTTTAATTTAGAAACTTTCAATAAAAATAATAAATGCACTAAAAAGAAGAAAAATATGATATTAAAACAGATGATTTTTATGATGAAAAACAAAATTTTTAGGTACAACTAATATAATAGATAAAGTGAATGGATTGAAAGTTTATTTTAAACTTTTTGATTTTGGTAGTCCTGATTGTAGGGTAGATATGGAAGAATATTTACAAGGTAAATTATATTCTTTAGATATAGCATTAGGCTATGACATTTTATCTTATGAAGAAATTAAAAATTACGAATATATTAGTGAGATAAAGAAAAATAATAGACGGAGTTATAGAAGAAATTGAATAAAAGGAGAAAAAAATATGAAAAGAAAAAGTAAGATATATATATAATGCAAAAATATAAATCTGAATTAGGAATTTGCAATTTTGAAGTCTTTAGAGATTATGACCATAAATTAAAGTGAAGTTGAAAAGAAAGAAGAGTTATATAAGTTTAATTCTTTATTAAAAAGAAAAACATAATGCTGAAGTTGTAATTATTTCTCATTTATATAAACAAGGTGAAGAAAAATCTTTTATTAAATGATATAGTTCAAATAGATTTGAATAAATTGAAATCATATAATTTGGAAAGCACTTTTAGTGGAACAACTAATATCTGTTATAGATGAAATTAATGAATTTGAAGTTGTAACAGATTTTGATGAAGACACTGATTTGATTGATAAAGATGAACTAATTAATAATAGAGAAACTATAATAAAATCAGGATTAAAAGTTATATCTGAACTTATAAATTCTTTGTAAAGTTAGGATTTAGTAATGAAGAAATTAATGAGTGGATAGAAGATATTAGATAGATAATAGTAAATTAAAAATCTATATGGAGAGTAAAAAGGAGTGTTATTATGGAAAAGATTAATTTATTAAAAAGCAAAAGAAAAAAATAAAAAACTATATTTCTATAAATTCTTATTCAAACAATCAAGAAGACATTATCTATTTGTGTTTTATGAAAGAAAATTTAGAAAACATAACAAATAATGATGTACCTAAAATTATAACAAATAAAGAAAAAAATGTTAGAAAAATTAAATATAACATTGATAAAAATAAAAAAATGGTGAAAAATAAAAAAATAATGTATTTTTTTATAAAACTTTTTCAAAAATATGGTAATTGTTCTTATGTAACTTTTTATGAAAAATAGAAAAATTTAGATAATGGATATTATAAAATAATATATTTTAAAGATTATTGGAAAAACAGAATATAGATATGATGATTATGGAATACCAATGTATAATAGAGGAGTTGAAAAACTTGAAAAAAACTAGAATTTACAGAAAAACAACTCAATCAAGATGAAATGATTGGATTAGTAAAAAAAGTGAAAAATTTTAAAAAGTTAGATGAAAATAGTTTAAATGATATTGTAAATTTTGGGATTTAGTTCAATTTTAGATAAAGAATATGAACTTGAAAAATATAAAAATATAAAGAATTGGAAGAAATATTTTAAATAGGGAATGGATTGGTGAAGTAAATGGGAATTAAAAAGTTTTTACCTAGTTTATTTGATGATTTTTAGTTTAGATTTTTTTCTGAAAGATTGAATGAAAAAGAGAAAAAAATCAGAAAAATACAAAAGAATAAATTTTTAAAAGAAAAACTAATGATATAAAAAGAAAAATTATGTAACTTCATTGGAAATACCAATGTATTTGTTAGATGAAGAAATTTTAGAAAAACAAATATCAATTTAAAAATTCAATAAAAATCAGTAAGATTTTATCCATAAAAAATCACTAATAGAAAAATATTTTGAAATATAATGTGATTGAAGTTAAGGAAGTAAAGAAACAATTAAGATGGTTAGAAAGTGAAATACTAAAAAGAAATCAATAAGAAAGGATATTTCAATACTATTTATAAAGAATTTGAATTTTGTATTAATGACAGAGAAACTAATCGTTCTAATTATATTTACTATGAATATATAGAAAAATGCTATATCATAGATTTAAAAAATGATTTTTGTGATAAAAGAAAAAGATATTTCAAGTAGGGTTTTAGTTATGAATTTATTTTTAATAAAGAAAAGATTGTTTTTAGACTAGAGTTAGGAAAAATTTTAAAAAAAGAAATTAATAGAAATCATAAACAATAGAGAGGTAAATTAATGTTTGGAACTAGAATACTAACATATAATAGAGAAGAAATTGAAAAATTTTATAAAAATACCCTGATACAAAAAGTTATTTTTTTGAAAAAAATGTGGAAATTTTTTTGAAAGATAATTATTTAATTTTAGCAAATGATAATGATTCGCCTTTATATCAACTAAATCTAGGTTTGAGAATAATTGTTGCTATTAAAAATAACATTAAGTGGGAAATAAAAGAAAAAAATTATGTTGATTTCAGAATTTGTAGAAACAACAGCTAATGAAAAAGTTTTGTGGGAATTAGAAGATAAAAATGCTTAATGATTTTGAAAACATAAAATACAAGGATATAATTTTAAAAATTATATTAATTTAGTAAAAGATTATTTTTGTGAAAAATAATTAATACTATTGAAAATATAAGAGAAACAGAAAGTGAGAATTAAGATGGGAATAAACATTGAACTAATAACATATAATAAAACAGAAATAGAAAAATTTTTATAAAAATACCCACAAACAAAAATTTGTTTTTTTGAGAAGTGTGGAAAAATTTTTAGCAGATAAATATTTAGTCTTAAATAATGAACTTGTTGAAGAAAAACAGTCCATATTATCAATTAGATTTAGGGCTTAGAATGATAATTACTAATGAAAAAGGAATTGATTGGAAAAAACAGCAAAGAAATGTTGTGGGATATTGAAGAAAAAAATGCTAAAAGAATTTGATAAAAATACCACATAAATATAATTTTTACCTAATTGTATAGATTTTTATTGAAGAATATTATAGTGGAAAATTTTTGAAATAAAAATAAAGAGTTTATTTTTAAAAACAAGAAAGGAGATTTTTATGTTAAAAATTAATTTTTATTTTTTTATTGTTTTTCTTTAATATTTATATCTTGCTATTCCAATGATAAGAATGAGCAAAGAGAGGTTGAAGAAATAGTCAAATTAAGAGAAAAAGAAAAATATTATAGTTGAAGAAAAGAATAAAGAAATAGAAATTAAGGAAAAAGAAAAAGAATATTTTGAAAAATAATTAATTATTTTGAAAAAGGAAAAAACGAAAATTTAATTTTTAGAAATAGAAATGATAATTGCACTTTAAAAATCCAAAGTTTATGAAGAGGGAAATTGTCTTACTAAAAGAGAATATTATTATTCTGGTAGAATAATTGATGATATTGAAAAAGAAAAATAAATTATTAGAAATTGCAAAAATATAATTATTCCTTATATAATGCAGAAGAAGAATGGGAAAGTCCAGACCCCTAAAAATAATCGCAATTACAATGGAGATTTTAAAATATATAAAAATTTATATTTTTAAGAAAAAAAGAGGAAAATGAAATATAAAAAGAAGTAAAATATTTAAGAAAAAACTGAAAGAAAAATTATAAAAAAACAAGAACTTGCTATATTTATTATTGATGAAAAGCCAGTATTTAAAGATATGAAAAATGATTTTCTTTTTATGGGATTTATGGAAGATGAATTTCCTAAGTGGAATTTAACAGAAGACCAAGCAAAAAGGGTTATCATATATAGAATTTAAACCACGATATATATGCACAAGTAATTTTTAAGAAAAACATAAATTTAGAAAAAGACAATATAAAAAGCTAGGCATATTCAAGGAATATTAGACAGAGATTTGTTCAGAGAAAGATTTCCATATCCAAAAAGAAATGTGGAAATATAAAAGACCAAGAAAAATTAAAGAAAAAGTTAAAAAGAAAGTAGAGGTTAAAATGTGGAAAGTAATAATTTGACTTATGGAATAATTAAAGATGAAGAAAAATATTGTATAGAAATAATAAAATAATTTTAAAACTATAATTTTTACAATTCAAGGTTATATTTTAACAGCAAAAATTAATGCTTTCTATTTTTGTAAAATTATATGATATAAAGTCTAAAAAGTTTTTTTGTTTTGTGCGAATAATTCTAAAAATGAAGAAATAGCATATATAAAAATATATAAATATAAAGGATTTTATTTTAAAAATATATTTGAATGATATTATAAAAAGTTTTTAGATACTGATAAAAAGATTTTAAAATTATTATAGATAAAGATTTGTTAAAAATAGGCTATAAAATAAAAATATAAAATTTTAGGATATTCATTTTTATGATGAAAAAAATGAAAATTTTTATAAGTATTGAAAAATAAATTTATAGAAGAATTAAAAATAAAAACAATATCTAATCATTTTTCTAATACAGGTTTAAAGGAAATAAATTTTACTAAAAATGGTAATTACTAGTGATATTAATTTTTTTATTCAAATTTTATGAATATAAAAATAAAAAGTGGAAATTAATAGAAATCATAAACAATAGAGAGGTGAAGTAATGTTTGGAACTAGAATATTGACATATAATAGAAAAGAAATTGAAAAATTTTATAAAAATACCCTGATACAAAAAGATGTCTTTGAAAAATGTGGAAATTTTTTGAAAGATAATTATTTAATTTTATCTAATGATAACGAAGAAAAATTCACCTCTATATCAATTAGAGTTGAGTTTAAGAATAATTATTGCTAATAAAAGGAATATTGAATGGAAAATAACAGAAGAAATCCTAAAAATTTAAAGGAAATAACACCCTAATAAAAAGTTTTATGGGAATTAGAAGATGAAATGCTTGAGGATTTTGAAAAACATAAAATATACTGATATAATTTTTAAAAAGCCTATGTTGATTTAGTGAAAGATTATTTTTGTAAAAAAATAATTAATACTATTGAAATAAATAAGAAAGGGAAGTAAAGAATGGTAAGGAAGTTAAAAAGAATTATAATTCAAAATGAAGAATTTTATGATAGATTTACAGAAAGTTATAGAAGAACACCAAAACAATATAAAGGTTCGGAAACAATTATTCCTTGTGAAAATATGAAAAGGAATATAGATATTTTAAATTTAGATGAAGAATTAAAAATTAATGGTATAGTAAAAATATGTTTTTATAGGAAAAATATCAAAATAAAAATGATTTAGAGTTTGATTTTAGTTGTTATCAAATGAAAGATGATATTAATAGAACCATTGAAATTCATTCTAATTTTGAATTAGAAAATTTTGAAAGAAATAATTGAATATTTTAACATAAAAGATTATTCAGTATTAACAACAGACCAAAAAGAAATTTTAATTTCTGAAAGAAACAGAAAAAGATAAAAATTTTATTGTTGATATTGTATTAAAGAAACAAATGCAAAATGCAATTATAGTAAACCAAGCAAAAGCTATTCCATTCCAAAAAGAACAAGTTTTTTTATGGAACATACAAAGATAGAGAAATAACTGTAACAAAATTTTATGATGATAATATCATAATTTCACTATGGGATTTCCTACAATAAAAGAAGTTTATGAAATAGCTGATTATTTTGGTATTTACCTTATAATGTTTTTGAAGATATTGTCGGTGGCGACAAAAATGACAAGAATAGAAGAAACTTATGTAAATGACTATTATAAAATAACTGAAGATGAAAAATAAGTGAAATATTAGAAAAAAATAAAAATGGATTATGAAAAATTATGTTTCTGAATATACTCAATTTTTAATTTTTCTGTTAGGTTAATAGGTTATTAGGTTATTAGGTAGAAAATAAAAATCAAAAGTAAAATATAAAAAGAGGGTAAAAATGAAAAAGAAAACTGATAATTTAATTTCACTAAGAATAAAAAGATGTAAACTTAGATGAAAAAACTAGGGAAGAATATTCTAAAATTTCAAGAAGAGTGATGAAGACTTTAGATGAAGATAGACCTTTTTAGAAGAACAGCATAGAAAAAGAACAGGAAAAATATGTTAAAAATAAGACAAATAGTCGAAGAAGAAATGAAAGAATTAATGGAACAAATGAAAAGAATTAAATGAAAATGTAATCAATTAAAATAAAAAGGAATGATACTGTAATGCAAAGAAAAATTGAATATAAGGCTTTTTAAAAAATAGAGAAAAAATAGTAAAGGTAACTAAAATAAATTTTGAAGAAAGTTATATAGAATATATCGACCATAAAGGGCATAGACATTAGCTTTCTTTAGTGATATAAAAATTATTTCAATTTACAGGCTTATATGATATGAAAGATACTCCCATCTATGAGGGTGATATAGTTATTTTTACAACAAGAAACATATTATAATGTTTGATGAAGAAACAGCAAGTTTTATAGCTTATGATGAAGAATTTGAAGAAAAAGTAGGATTTATTAATGAAAATAATAAAAAGAATGGAAGTTATAGGTAATATTTATGGATAAAAAACAAAACTATTATATTAGGCTTATTAGGTGAAATTATGGAAGATTTAGATGAAAAATTTAAACAAATGACAGAATGAAATGTTAATTATCATAAAAAAATAGTAACTTATCCCTAGAAATATTAAAACTCTTAGATAATTTTGAATGTTTTGAATATGAAGAGAAAAATAAAAGGATATGATTTTTAAAAAAATAATATTTCAATTTGGAGTAAAACATAGAATTAAACTTTTAGGCGAACCTGAAATTTATAATAAAGAATATGAGTTAAAAATAAAAAGATAATAAAATATTCTCTTTCATAATGATATATATAAAGATTGTGATACATTAGATTATCGTTTTAATGTAAGAAATGGAAGAAGATTACAAAAATATGAAGAAATAGTTTATTATTATGAAAGTTTCAAAGATTGTAAGTGAATGATAGAAATGAGCGAAAATTTAAGAGAATTAATAACATTTGGAGATGTTGATTTAGAAGAAAGAGAAAATTTGAAGAAAGATATAGAGAAGAGCAAAAAGTTTTGAAAAACTAAGGAGTAAAAAGAGATTTAGAAAAAGACAATGTGAAAAAGCAGGTTTGAAAAATCTCAAAGATATGGTTAGGAAATTATATTCAAAGATATAAAAGCATATTGAAAGGTGGTGGAAGATGGTAAATCAATAAAAATAGAGTTGAAACTAACAAATGAACAGAAGATACAAGTATGTAAGACTATTGGAGTTGAAAGATTTATATATAATGAGTATATTAAATATAACCAAGAACAGTATGAATTAGGAAATAAATTTGTTAGTGCTTTTGAATTTTTCTAAGTATATAAATAATGTATATCTTCCTAGTAACCCTGATAAAAAAATGGATTAAAGATGTATCTTCTAAATCAGTTAGCAAAAGCTATGGTTTATGGTGAAAAAGCATTTAAAAACTTTTTAAGGGATTAAGTGGCTTTCCTGTTTTTAAGAAGAAAGGTAAAAATGAATTAGGTGCTTATTTTTAAAAAAATAATAAAAAGATTTTGAGTTTTTATAGACACAAAATAAAAAAATACCTACTTTAAAAATTTGTAAGAGTAAAAAGAATATGGTTATATACCTAAAAAATGCTAATATAAAAAGTGGTACTATATCTAAAGTAGCTGATAGATATTTCGTATCGCTTGTTATGGAAGTTGAAGACACTATAAAAAGAAACTAATACAAATTCAAAAAGGATTAGGAGTAGATTTAGGAATTAAAAGATACAGCTATATGTTCTAATGGTATGGTATTTAAAAACATAAATAAAAACCAAGAAAGTAAAAATTGAAAAAGAAACTTAAAAGAGAACAAAGAAAAATGGCAAGAAGTGTGGAGTATTCTAAATCTAATAAGATAAAATTAAGAGAACTAAAAACTTTAGTAAGAAGAAATTGAAAGTACAAAGATTGTTTTATAGATTGAATTGTATTAGAGATGATTACAATAATAAGATAGTAGATGAAATAACAAGAACCAAGTTAAAGTACATTACTATTGAAGATTTAAAAAGTATCTAATATGATGAAAAATAAACATCTTTCTAAAAGCTATACAAGAGCAAAATTTCTTTTTCAATAAGAACTAAACTAATAAACAAATGCAAAGAAAGAAATATAGAACTAAGGATAGTAGATACATTCTATCCAAGTTCTAAAACTTGCTCTTGTTGTGGTAGTATAAAAGAAAGATTTAAAACTAAATGATAGGATTTATAAATGTAGTAATTGTGGTTTAGAAATAGATAGGGATTACAATGCAAGTATAAATCTTGAAAAAGCACAAAATTATAAAGTAATAGCATAGATATTTTAAAAATAAAAAGAAAGGAGAAAGCTACTAAGAAAGCAAAAGAGAATATATATATGTACCGATGGCTAGTTGGGAATTTTACGACTATGGAGGTACAAGGAACTATGAGTAGATACTATGTATTGAAAAATATACTCATTGAAGTAGTAATAATCTAGTGTATTAAATATATTTTAATACATTTTTAGTAGCAGAAAGAATATAAGGCTTTTAAAAACTAAGAAGTAAAAAGAGATTTAGAAAAAGACAACACGAAAAAGCTATAATGTTAGAATTGAAAGATTTAGCGAAGAAATTGAAAAAGTTATACACAAGGGAAAAAGTTTGAAAGATAGATTAATTAAAGAAGAAAGTGAGAGATAAAAATGATTAAAAACAGAATTGCCTGATTTACTATTTGATGATAAAGCGTTTGAAGAAATAAAAGCAGAAATTGAAAAAGAAAAAGATTTACAAGGAAATATTGAAACTATTTTTGTAGGTGAATATTGTGGTTATAGTATTACTGTTACTAAATTCAAAGAAGAAAAATTTGAGAGCCATAGTGATTAATCCTCCTATTGAAGAAAAATTTCAGTGGATTTTAGAAGATAATAAAATTTGGGAATTGACAAAATTTTTAACATTAAAACTTTTACAGTTTTAGAAGAAAAACTAAAATTGAAGACAAAATTGTTGAGGTATTAGTCATAGATGAAGTCAAAGAAGAAGAAATAGAAAAATAATTAAAGATTGTAATACAGTAAAAATTAAATAAATAAAACAGAAATGAGGTAAAAATATGAAAGTAATATTTTTAGATATGGACGGAGTTGTAAATACAGCAAATAAAGACAGATATTCATTAGCATTTAAACTAACCTATGATTATGATGGTTATAAAGATATTTTTAAATTTGACCCTAGAATATTAATTAACTTCATTAAATTACTTAGATTTTGTAAGGAGAATGAGATAGGAATTTGTATTACTTCAACTTGGAGAATAGGAACAAGTATTGAGGGGTGGAACGAGTTCATTTACAGACACCTTTCAAAGAGTTTAGATATGAAAGAAGATGATAAGATAGTAATAGGACTAACTAATAGAGAACATAACGGAATAAGAGGTTTACAGATAATAGATTGGTTAAATGGCAATAAAGAAGTTAGTAAATATTTGATAGTAGATGATGAAATTTTTGATATAAAAAGATTATTTTCCTAGTGAAAAACATTTTGAAAAACTCACTCACAAAGTGGACTAACTGAAGAAAAATTAAAGAGAATATTTAGTTTTTCATTCGTGATTATATAGAAGATGAAGAATAAATAATTTTTAAGCTAGTTTAATTACTAGCTTTTTTTATTTTTATTATATGGTATAATATAAAGAAAAATTAGGAGGAATATATGTTAAAAAGAGAAGAAATAACACCAAAAATTAATGGAAAGTTATAGTTTTAGAAGACCTGAAAAATTTGAAAGTTTTATTTGAAAAAGCACAAGATTTTTCAAAAATGTGGACAAAAATAGAATTTATTAATTCTGTTTTTAAGACTTAATTATTTTGTTGGGAAAAACAGATGATATAAGAAAAATACAGAACATTTATAAAGAAGATTTTTGTGAAAACTTTTTCTAATGTTTATATAGATTTTTCTTTATACTGTAATAAAATTTTTGATGATATAAGGTACAATTTTTATCAAATAAAATAAAACTTAATGAAAAATTTTATTGATGAATTTTTACAAGATATTGTTTTGAAGTTTATAAATTCAATGAAAAAGCAAAGAGGAAAATTCTTAAAAAATACAATTTTAGAAATTATTAATTTAGTAGTTTTCGATTGATGTAGAAAAATGAATTTAAAAAGAAAATTTAGAAAAACATATCACAATTAGAACAAATATTTAAACTTTTAGAAAAATTAAAAGTTTTTACGGAATAAATAATGAGGAAATAATTGATGAATTTCTTAAAGAGTTTATATTACTTAGAAAAAATGATGGTTTAAAAAGAAAATAAAATGTTAAAAATACTCAGAATTGAATGGAAAAATAAAGGAAATTATTAAAAAAAGAATTAGAATTTACATTTTTTTAAAAAAGCAAAAATTAAACAAAAAATATCCTAATTTTAAAGAATGGATTAATAAAGCATATAAAGAAATAGAAGAAAAATAATAATGAAAGAGAAATGTTTATATTTCTTGATGTCAAAAATTTATCATTTAAAAATAAGTGGAATAGCAATATTAAAAATAAAAGTTGAAGAAAAAGAAAAATATGTTATTTATATATTTCTGAATTAAAAATAAAAAGAAATTTTTTGAAGAAATATACAGATATTTAAAAACTGAAACACCACTTATAACAATAGAAAAAGAATTATACGAAGAAAAATATGAAAGATTTTTAAGTGATATTACTGTTTTTTTGCTAAAAAGAATTTTTAAATTTAATCTAACAAGCATAGTTCCTGATAAATATATTAAAGGTAAAACAGAACTTATATTCAATGAAATAGGTAAAGAGCCTATTGATTTAAAAGGGAAAAAGCCTTGATGAAGTTATAAAAAGAAATCATAGAAGAAAAATTTAAAAAGAAAGAAGAAATTGTTGAAACAATGAATGAAGAAACAAAAGAAGATATAAAAATTAAAAATATGATAAAAAGGCTAGTTTATACTAGCTATTTAAAAAATTAAAATAAAAAAGGACAATATTGTCTATTATACTTGGAAATTTGGCAAAAATGTGGTATAATATAAAACAAAAAAGGCAAATATAAAAGGAGAAAAATTATGAAAGATATTGATAAGTTTTTATAATGAAATAATTGGAGAAGATTTTAAAAAGACTATTAGATGATGAAGATGTATCTGAAATAAGTCTTAATCATAATGGAGATGTTTTTATAAACAAAATTAATTTATCTACTGAAATATTTAAAAACAAATATAGTTATAAGTTATGAAAAAGCTACTGAAATTTTAAAAAGCAGTTGCTGAATATAACAACATTAAACTTGAAGATTATCATTCTATGAGAGAAGATTATAGATACAATGATAGAAATAACAATATAATAAGTGCAATACTACCAAATGGAGAAAGAATAGATGGAATTTTAGAAATAGATGGTATTAGTTTTTAGAAGACCAATGTTTGTTATAAGAAAGAAAAACTCTGTATATGGTGCATTAAACTTGTTTGACTTCTGTAATTCAAAAATCATTACAGAAAAATCAATTAGGGAATTATAAAAAATCTTTAAAAGAATATAAAAAAATATAATGGTAGTTGGTGGAAGTATGACAGGAAAAACAAGTTTTTTTAAATGCTTGTTTAAGAGAAATTGAAGAAATTTCTGATGTGAATGAAAAAAATTGTTACAATCGAAAATTCGCCTAACCTTATAACTAATACAAGTAATGCAGTTTCTATTTTAAGTGATTTTGATAAAATGTCTAATGCAATTAATTTGAGTAAAAAGACTTAGAGCCGATAGACTTATTATAGATGAATTAAATGACAGCTTAGGACTATAATGAATTAATTGGAAGACTTGACAATGGAATAGGTGGTACGATATTTTCTGTTCCAGCTTTAAACGAAGAAAAGAGGACTTTCTAAATTAAATAGTTATATAGAAGAATTATATAATGTAGATGAAGAATACATAAATCAAGTGGAAACTAATGTAAACTTGATTGTAAAACTTTACAAAGACAAAAACTTTGAAAAAGAAAAGCTAAATTATTTGAAATCTTAGGTTATGATAAAGAAAATAAGAAATATATTTTAATTGAAGTAGGATTAAAAAGAAACTAAAAACCGAAGATACACTATTATTAAAAAGAATTTGAATTTGATAAAAATAAAAAGGGTAAAAATAGTTATCAAAAATATATTTAAACATATAAAAATTATATTAAAAGGTAGGTGGAAGATGTATAAAGCGATAAAAGATAGAGTTAAACTAACAAAATGAACAGAAAAAATAAAAAGTATGTAAGACTATTAGTACTGGAAAAGATTTATATATAATGAATATATTAAATATAACCAAGAACAGTATGAATTAGGAAATAAATTTGTTAGTGCTTTTGAATTTTCTAAGTATATCAATAATGTATATCTTCCTAGTAATCCTGATAAAAAAATGGATTAAAGATGTATCTTCAAAATCTGTTAAACAAGCAATGATTTATGGTGAAAAAAGCATTTAAAAACTTTTTCAAAGGGTTTAAGTGACTTTTTCAAATTTATTTTTCAAAAAGAATATTGGGAAAATTTGAGGATATGAAGATAATAATATCAATTAAAAATAAATTGCACAAGGGGATTAGAAATGGCAGAATGGGAAAAACAAGAAATAGAACTTGATAAAAGAGGAATATATTGTAGTTTTTGGAACATATATGGCAACTAAAGATTATTCACTTTTTATCACAAGAGCAGATGGAAAAAGTCTTATGGATTATTTTACAAAAAGAATGTCTTGAGATTTTAAATAAAAATAATAAGTAAGAATTTTAAGAGTTTTTGATGATTTTATAAAAGTAAATAAATTTTCTATTAAAGAGAATAAATTAGGTAAAATATTTAGTTTTTAAGAAATTTAGAAGAATTTGAAATGTAAGGAAAAAATTCAATCCAAATAGTTATCAAGCTAGTTTTTCTTTTTATAGCAAAGGCGATATTAAAATATTTAGTTTTAAGTTTAGCTTTGTATTTAAAATGCAATTCTATTTATTCTAACAATGAAATTATAGGCTTTAGGAAAAGGTAGTGAGCATTTATCAAAAAACTTTTAACTTTTAGTGATAATTTAATCAATCAAATAGTAAAAGAAGTTTATAATAAATCGTCAGGAAATAATTCTTTTTATCTTAATTTGTCAGAAACTTATGAGCAATTAAAAAAATAAAAATAGAAACTTTAAGTAAAGAATACAATAAGACAGGAATAATATATAAAAATTAGTAATGAAGAAAATCCAGCATATTTACAAAAGAGAAATAAAGTTGATTTTTAACAAAAGGTTATTATTTTGTTGATAAAAACAGATAAAAATGGTAAATGTTTTTAAATTTGCCAATGTAGAAGATTTTAAACAAAGAAAAAGAAGTGATAAAAAGCATTAAAAAAATTATTTTACTAAAGGAACGATTTAATAGAGAAAAGGAAAGTAGATAGTTTTAGAATTTTTATTAAGGATTTTAGTCCTTATATAGAACTTTTTATCATTATTCTTGACAGCTAAGTTAAATGAATGTTTATTAAACAAAATGCACTAACACTCATTATTTTTAGTTTTGAGATAAAGTAGAAAGAGGTAAGAAATGAACTATGTAATAACTTTATTATTAAAAACAGAAATATGGCAAGAACATATAATAGAAAAAGAAGTAATATCGCAAGACATATATATAATTGTTGTCTTAGAGAAATTATGAAAAGATATAGAAAAACTAAAAAAGATAAAGAATATAGAAATATAATAAACTCTAATGATAAAAAAACTAAAAGAGTAAAATTTTAAAAAGAATTAGATGAAAAATATAAATTATCTAAGTTTTCCTTAATAAATTTTGTAAAGGATATGGCAATTAGATATAAGAAGAACATAGGCTCACAAATGGCACAAGAAATATCTGAAAGAGCATATAGTTCCTATCATAAACTTAGATTTGGTAATGCTAAAAAAGTTTACTATAAAAAAATATGGAGAATTTTATTCTATAAGAGAAAAAACAAATGATACAGGTTTAAGATATGATAAAGTTAAAAAATATCATAACTTGGTTAGGGACTTGTTATACCTGTAATAATAAAGAAAAAAATGATAAATATATATTACATAGTTTAAAAAGATAAAATAAAGTATTGTAGATTGATTAGAAAAGAAATAAAAGGTAGATATAAATATTATATACAAATAACTATTGATGGAATACCAATGTTAAAAACATTCAGTAGGTACTGATGAGGTAGGAATAGATATAGGAACATCTACAATAGCGATAGTAAGTAATAATAAGGTAATATTTGATAGACTAGCTTATGGACTTGATAACATTGATAGAGAAAAAAAGATTATTACAAAAGAAAACTTGATAGAAGTAGAAGAAGTAATAATAAAACATAAATATAATAGTGATGGTACTATAAAAAGAATAAAAGTAAATGGATACTTTCTAATAATTATAAAAAAATAAGAGCAAGATTAAAAGAATTACAAAGAAAGTTAAGAGAAAAGAAAAAAATTATCACACAATAAACTAGCAAACAAAATATTAGAAATGGGAATAAAAAGTAAAAAGTAGAGGATATGAACTATCAAGCATTACAAAAAGAAGTAAAAAGACAGAAATATCTGAAAAACAGGAAGATATAAGAAAAAGAAAAAGATATGGAAAATCACTATTAAATTATGCACCAGCAATGTTATTAACAATACTAGACAATAAGTTAAAGTATTATGGAGAAGAATTAATAAAGATAGATACAATAAAAGTTAAAAGCAAGTCAGTATAATCATATAGAAGATAACTATAAAAAAAGAAGAAATTATCAGAAAGATGGAATATAATAGGAGAAGATAAAGTACAAAGAGATTTATATAGTGCTTTCATCATAAAGAATGTAAAAGATGATTTAAAAAAAGTATAGATAGAGATAAAATGATAATAGAATATAGTAAATTTTTAGAGTTACATAATAAAAGAGATAGAAAGAATAAAAAAACAGTGATATGAGAAACTTTAAAATGTATGGGATTTTAAAGTATAAAAAGGTTTTTGAAACGAGCCTACAAGATGTAAATGTTCTCAATGGAGAACTTATCTATGAAAGTCTTATGGAATAATGATTAGTGAGATAACACGATACTATCGTTATTTAGAAAGTTGTTTAGTACATAAGAACCCTTTGCGACTTCAGTCGTGAGAGTTTCAGATAGAATTAGAAGAACTTATAAAGAAATTATTAAAAGAAACAGGTATTAGAATAGAAGTGATTAGTAAATGAAGAGAAACACAACATATTCACTAACACAAAAATAGTAAAAAGAAGTTTTAAAAGTAATAAAGTTATCATAGATGTTTTATCAGAAAAACAAAGCTAGTTTTAATTACTAGCTTTTTATTGTGGACAATAATGTCCTAAATACTTGAAATCAAATAAAAATTTATGGTATAATATAATAAAAATTTTAGATAGGGGTATAAATTTGAGTAGAGATTTTAAATTCAAAAATTTGGGATTTGAAAGAAAAAAAGATTTATCATTAATAAAGAAGATGATATAGGACTTAGGGATATTCAAGGAATAACAGATGATAGTATCAAAGAAAGTCTTAATATTCAAATAGATTGGGAAAAATGGAAGTTTTAAAAATAGATAATCCTAACTATTTGCTTTTTTGCAATATACAGGACTTAAAGATAAGAACGGAAGAGAAATATACGAGGGGATATACTTAATTATTCTTTAAGTGAAGATGTATCTTTTGAAACTACTATCATATATACACCTGATAAATACTATGGATTTTTCTATGTTTGATTTTGATTGTAATGTTATTCCAATGAAAAAAATCAAGAAAATGTAATAATAGAAGTTGTAGGTTCTGTTTGTAAAGACAAAGACTTTTTGAAAAAAATTAGAAAAATGAAAGAAATTAAAAGGAACAAAGAAAAAGAAACTATAACTGATGAAATCAAAAGATATGGTTACGAATTAAAAATAAAAATAAATTGAATTGAATGTTGAGGTAGAAATATGGATATGGAAAAAGATTTATAATTCTTTTAAATTGTTAAATTTAGAAAAAGAAGAAAGAGAAGTTCCGTTAAGAATATTAGTTGCTGGTTATAACAGTAGTTCATCAATAAGTGAATGGAACGCAACTATTAAAAATTTAACGCAAAGAATGATTAAAGAGAATTACTATCTTCAAGATGTTAGAGAAATGGAAAATTTTGAAGTGGACAAAATAGTCTTATTAAAAAAATGAAAAACAAAGAAAAAAACGATTATTTTTCTGATGTTTTTTTGAGAAAATGGAAGTGATAGAATGATAAGATTTAACAATGATATTTTACTGTTTTTTTGTAGGTATCTATCAAAGAGAAATATATTTTTAAAGTAGTTCTTAATACTTTTAATAATGAGTTTATTTGCTATTTTTTTATCATAACTATAATAAAGAATTGCTTAAAACCTGATAGTCCTTTAAGGCTGAAATTACAGACAATAATCGAAAATATAATTTTATTGTTTTGCGTCTGTTTTTTTATAGTAGGCTTTTTATTTTTAGCTTATTATTTATCTAATGTTTTTAAAAATAAACAATTAAGAGAGAGTTTTTAAAACTTTCTTTTTTATTTTATAAATTTTGTAAAAATTATTTTATAAAAAAACTTAAAAATTTAAAAAGAATTAGTTAAATTTATGTTATAATCTTCTTTAGAAAAAAACTATTAATAAGAGGTGGAAAAATGAGTGAAAAGAATATAGAGGCAAGATATGTAGATAATAAATTTGGATTAGTTTTAAAAAATATAGATACAAATTCTATTGATGATGTAACAAAAAGCTGTTAAATTAGTTTTTAGATGAAGATTGCAAAGTCTATGAATTAAAACTCACATTATGGAGATAGTAACGGAGAATTTTCTAGCGAAAAAAATAGGGATTTTTGTTCCTATAAACGAATTAATTTTAACACAAAGAAAAAGGTTATGATATAGATAATTTAGATAGATTATATGATAGTATTTGTAAAAAAATATAGATATAGTTTTAGATAAAGATAACTATTATGATTTTTGAAAAAGTAGCACTTGATTTACCACAAGGAAGTTCAATAGAAGAATTTATTGAAAAATTTAATGAATTTGAAAAATAATCTTAGTGATGAGAAAAAAGCTGAAATAGAAGAAAATGATTTTTCAGGAGAAATGTTTGATATGGCATTGAACAAATTTAGAAATGCACAAAATCTTAGCGAAAAATATAATCTAATAGTTGTAGATAGTAGTGAGAAAGACTTTAATTTAGAAAAATCATAAGGATAATACAAGAAAAACTAACAAAAGTAGAAGAAAAAGAAACTTATGAATTTAAAGAATTTTTAGTTAATAGATTTGAACAAAATTTAAGTAATATAGACGCAACTGTTGATTTAACTACTTTTCTTAATAGTGAAGATTATGAAAAATTTACTGATAATACAATAAAAAGATTTCTTAGTTTTTAATCCTGATAACAAAAATCTTAGAGAGGTATTTAGAGAAAAGTCAGTTGATGTAAAAAGAAGATATAGAAAGTAACATTCATTTAAGAGATATGCCTAGTATGACAATGCCATTAGGCTATACAGTAAGTTACTCAAAAGAATATGTTACTGAAGAAGATATGATTAATTTAAAGAAATCTTATTTAGAAAAAGCTGAAGAAATAGAAAAAGAATTACCTAAAAAGAAACTGTTAAAAAAACTCTTTCAAAAAGAAGTTGAGGAAGAAACAAAAGAAAACGCCAAAGATTTTGAAATAGAATAAACCAAGCTATAAACTAAGTTATAAACCAAACACATTCATCATATATCCAAAAAGCTAAAAAAAGCAAAAACGAATAGACAAATTTAAAAAGGACTTACAAGTCCTTTTTGTCTTTTTATAATTTTATGAAACTTTATGAAACTTTTATATGTTGTAATCTTTTCGAGCAATCAATCATCAAGCAAAATGATTACATATTCAAAACTGAAATAACTATCAAAAATTTCTATAAGTTTATGCAACTTCTAACAAACTAACAAATTGTTAGTTTTATTTATTAGTTCAAATTATTGATTTGTGAAAGCTAACTAACTAACTTGGTTAGGATTAAGAATTTATAAGTGGTAGCTTGGTAAATGTTCGCTTACTGTCAGTAAGTGATAAATGACTGATAGTAAGTTTATTCAATGAAAAACTATCATAAAAATGGTGGTTTATACTTTTAATACTTTTTAATACTGATAATGAATTGATAGAAACTGATGATAAAAAGATGTATTTTCATTCAAACAAAAATTTAATCAACAATAGATAAAAAAAGAGAATAGTAAATACAATATATTATATAGCATATAGTATATTATAACTATAATATAAATACACTATATCTTTCTTCTCCTACCTTTACCTACTTTTATTACAAAATTATTACAAAAATTATTACAAGATTATTACAAAAATTATTATTTTATTATTTTATTATTTTATTATTTTTACTACTTTTACTACTCATTTACTACTTTTTTTACGATTTTAAAAAGTAAATAAAAAATTCTTTTAGAATAATTCATTAGTTCAAACTCTTTTTGAAAAAAATTAAGACAACATTGTCTAATTTACTTTGACATTATTTATTCTATATGGTATAATATACGCATAAGAAATTGAAAAATATTATAAATTAAGGATTTATTTTTATTAAAGAATTATTAAAGACAACAATGTCTTATGAAATTCTAACAAAAATTTGTAAAGGAGAAAAAAATATGAAAGACAAAAATTAAGGTTTATGAACTAAGTCTTATCATTAAATTAAATCAAGATATAGCATTTGATAAAAACTTCAGATGTTGTTACAAAGATTATAGATGATAAGATTTGTGAAAAAGTTAGAAAAAGGTTATCATACTTCAAAAAGATTTTAAAGAGTATACATTTGATAACTTTATAAAAATTTGAAGAAGATGGTATATATAAAAAAAGGTAAAAAAATTATGTTTTTTTAGAATAAGAACTATAAGTAAAGACCTTTGTGATATATTCTTTAAATTAGAAGATTTTTGAAAATGAATATCTAAAAAGTTTTAAAAACAACTTATAGAGTATTAGAAAAGAAAAATGATTGAAAAACTTTACACTCTAACACCAGCATTATTTAAACAAACAAAAGGAAATAGAAGTGATAAAGCTGGATATTGGTTAATATCAGGTATGAACATAAAAGAATTTCAAGCATTTATAAATGTAAATGCAATAAGAAAAATATCAGTTCTTTAATAAATTACCTACTGAATTTTTGGGAAAAACAAAAAGAAGTAAAAATTCTTTGAGGGAATAAAATTCAAGAAGAATGGTGTAAGAATTGAATATAAATCTAAAAACACTATTTACAGATAAATTTGAATTAAAGGTTAAAAACTGATGAACTTTCACAAGAAATAGCATATATGTTATTAGGAGTAGGTATACTTCAAAAATAACAGTAGAGGGTTAGGTTTTGTAGTTCCTAGATATTATAAAAAGAAATAAAGAAGAAAAAAATGAGGAAAATTAATAAAAATGGAGTGATTAAAAAAATGACTGATAAGACATTTGGAATTTTAACATTAATTACAACTATTACTATGATAGGAACTGTAATATATATGTTTACAAAAATCGTTTTCGACTATGTTAAGTTATTCAAGAGAAAAAGCAAAAAGAAATTGAAATAAGAGAAGTTCAAATAAGATGTCTTGAAAGTTTTCAATCAAAACAAAGAGAAAGTAGGTATTATTCCTGAAATTTATAAACTAAAAAAATGATTTGCAAGAAGAAGTTGTTAGAATAGGAAAAATGAAAGGATATGCTTACATTGATAAAAAATGAAAATGTATTAATATTTAAAAAAATAAAAATAAAAAAAGTAGGTGTAATAAAATATGATAGAACTTTTACAAAAAAAGCATTTAAAAAGAGTTTATAAGAATGAGGGGGATAACCTTTTACTTGATGATTATAAACTTGGAAATGGAATATATGTATTAGTAAACTTTTAATACAGGAAAAAGTTTTAACTGAATTTGAAGTAACTAAAGATAATAAATGTGAAGATAATCCATTTTACAAAAAAATATTGTTAGATACTTTAGTTATTCAGAAATACTTGAAATGAATAAAAGCAATAGATACAAAATTTAAGAAAAATTCACTCTAATCAAATTTATGCAATAAAGATTAAGAGTAACAATTTAGAAAAAGAAGTATTTGAAAAGAGTTTAGATTACTATTATAACAAATTAGAAAATTACAGAGATGATTTAACAAAAGACAAGATAAAAACTTAAATTATATGACAATCTAAGTGATGAGATAAAGAATATTGATTGTGGAAGTATAGAACTTATAAAGAAATGGCTAATTGACAATATCTACGGATATTATGATGAAAAAGCTAAACCTGTAAATATCTATTTTGTAAAAAAAGTGATTTAGAAACATTAGATGAGATAGAAGAAAGTTATATAGATTTCAAAAAATAACTTAACTAGATATTTAGCACCAAATGTTTTTGTAAGAACTGATTGTTGCATAATAGATGATAGTGGAGAAGTTTTAGGAGTTCCTAATACTTGGTATACAACTAATGTGGATAAACCTACTTTAGTTAATAAAGGAAAAGTAAATCAGTTGCCTATCCTTTTTAAGTTCAGAAGAAGTTGTATTAAGAGATAAGTTAAGATTATATCTTTTAAAAAGAATACAATAAAGGAAATAAATTCATATATTTTTAATTCCTTTGATATATTCCCTAGTAATAAACTAATTGAAAAATAAGCTATATAACAACTTAATTCAACTTAACAAAGATAGTAACGGAAAAGTTATATTTGAAAAAAAGTTGAATATTTAGAAAAACACAATTTTAATTTAGAAATAGATGAAATAGTTGAATTTAGTGAAAAAGAAAAAAACAAATTGAAGATTATTTTGTAGGAACAGCTAATTTAGAAAAAAAGCAAAAAGAATTAATAAACAAGAATATCTTCAATAATAGATTAGAATTATATTTTAATGGAGTAGAAGTAAAAAGAGATAATATAAAAAGACTTTACAATGAAATATAAAGACTTATTCTATAATTGGTTTTTTTCTTAGGACACAATGAAATAGATACAGTTATAGATAGAATGTTAGTTGAAAGATTTAGAAGTGCTTTTAAATAATGATGAAAAAGATATAAAGTTAAGAAAAATAATTAATTTATGTTTTAACATACAACAAAAATTTAAAAATCAGTAGATTACAAGGGGGATAAAAATGGAATTAAAAAGAAAGATTGGTAAAGAATTTAGAAACAGAAACAGATTGGGTTATTAAAGATGATAAGGAATTTGCATTTAACTTAGGACAACTTTTTATATTATCTTAATACAAAAGTTAAAGGTAAAGACAAATTTACATTTGAATTTTTAAGACCATATTTTCAAATTGATGTGAAAGATTTAGAAATGCTTGTAAATAAAATCAGTAGAAGTTTTATGAATAAATGTTACGAAACACTTTCTAACAAATCAAAATGGGTATTAGCAAGTCTTATGGCATACTTAGAAGAAAAAGAAATTTGCAAAAATTACAATATAATTTATTATTGTTAGGTGCAACTACTAATTGTGAACTGTTTGCTGATGTAGATAGTGAAGAAAGTGAAACTGAAGAAACTGATGTTGATGTAAATGAAGAAGTAACTGATGAAAAATTCAACTGAAAAGAAAAAAGAAAAAAAGTCAAAAAAATAAATTCAAAAGAAATGAAATGGTAATTAGTATTGGTAATGTATTAAATAAACAGTAATCAAAAATAAATTAAAAATTAAGAATATAAAGGAGAAAAAAATATGAAAATGAAAAACAAATATACGGATTAATAGGTGTAGCAAGTCTTATGGGAAATTGGAACTCTGATTTTACAGGAAATCCTAAGATGACATTAAATGGTAAAATTTATGGAAGTGATAAAGCACTTAAATATTCTTTTTAGAAATCTTTTGGGATACTAATGGAGAAGATGTACTATACTTTAAATCTTATAAAGAAAACTTACAACCTAGAGAACTTGACGAAAGATTTGAATTAATATTTGGTTCAGAAAACAAAAAAAGAGAAAAAAAGGTAGTAAGGATTTAGAAGTATTAAAAAAATTTATTTGGAATAGTAGATGTAAAACAATTTGGAGCAACATTTCCAAGTAAAAAAGTTTGGTAACTTATCAATCTTAGGTGCTGTACAAATAGGACAAGGATTTAACTACTTTAAGAACACAATCAATACTCAAGAAGTATTAAGTCCATTTAAGAACTCAAGTAATGAAACAGCAGACAACTCATCTATCGGTAAGATGATAATGACAGATGAGGCTCACTATTTATATCCATTTAATATTAATCCTAACGCATATAGAGAATATGAAAAAAATTAGGAGCAACTGAGGGGTATACAGAAGAAGACTATAAGAAATTTAAAGAAACTTTTTAAAAATCTGTAACAAGTCTTAACAGTGCAAGTAAATTTGGTTGTTATAATGAATTTGCACTATTCGTAGAAACAGACATTAATACAAGTTTACCTCAATGGATATATTTGTTTCTTACGAAAAAAAGATGAAAATGATAAAGGAACTGTAACATTTAATTTAGGAAATGTCTTAGAAAAGGTAAAAAGGACAAATCAAAAAAAGTAGAAGTTTACTTTATTAAAAGACAAAATGAATTTTTGTTACAGACTTAGAAAAAGCTGGAGTAAAAAGTAGAAGTTTTTGAAATTTAGTTAAGTAATAAACTAGATTAAATTAAATGATTAAATTAAAGAGTAACTATATTAGTTTTTAAATTTTATGTCCCTTTCGTATTTTTTTCTATAAGATTAAAAAAATAACTATATAAGTTTAAATATAAAATAAGAGGGGTAATTATGAAAGTATTAAATGGTGGTTATAACAGATATAAATATGAAGTTTATGAAAATAGTAAAACTGAAAATCTTATAAATTTAACTTTGATTGTTAGGAGTGAGTGTACTTTTAGATAATGAATTAGAAACATTTTTAACAAAAATTAAAAAAATCGGATATTAAAAGCATTATAACAAAAAAATAAAAATATAATGAAATAGAAACAGTAGAACTTAGTATAGCCAAATATCAGGGAATAGCTAGATATAATGTCCTACTTAAAAATAAGTAATAGTAATATATAAAGAGTAACTATATATGTTTTTAAATCCGTGACTATTTAGGGTTGCCACACACCCACAAAAAATAAAACTTAACAATATATGTTTTTAAATGCAGTAGCAACAAGTAGAGATAAATTAAAGAATAACTATATAAGTTCAGGTAAAAAAATAAGAATATAAAAAGGAGAAAAAAATATGAAAGTATTAAAAATTTAATTTATGGAAAAATTTGCATTTTTCAAAAAAATGAGGTTATGAACGATATGTATGATACTTACCCACATATACATAAACCTAGTTTACTAGGATTATTTGGTGCTATGTTAGGTTATAATGGTTATGCACAAACGCAAAAAGTATTTGGAACAAAAAGAAATAGATTTTCCTGAATATTATGAAAAATTAAAAAGATTTAAAGATTGCAATAGTACCTAAAAACAAAGTTTTACAAAGGTATTAGAAACATTTACTAATACAACATCTATGTTTAATAGAGTAACTGTAATGAAACCCAAAGTTAAAAAGAAGATACTGAAGAAGTTGAAGAAAAAGAAGAAAAAGGTTAAGGGAGAAAAAAACTGAAAAATAAAGTAGGTTCAAATTTAATAGTACAACAATTTTGGTTAGAAAAATCCTAGTTGGGATATATATTTAGTGATAGACAATGATGAAAGCAAAAAGATAGAAGATAGTGTTCTAAATTATAAATCAGTTTACAGTTTATATTTAGGTGCAAATAATCATTTTGCTAATATAAGTGATATTGGAATACTAGAGGCTAAAGAAATCACTGAAAAAGGTGTTATAATCAATCTCTTGTAAAAGATGAAGAAATCAATTCACTTAGAACAGGAAATATAAAAAGAAGATGTATATTTTTATGATTATATCTTACCTACTTTACTAAGTCCTAAAAGTAATGTTTATCAAAAAGAAGACTTTATCTTAACTAATGATACATTAGAAATGAGAAAGAATAAAGCCTATAATGTAAAATGGAGTAAATGTAGTGTTCTATTAGAGATTAAAAAAATTGTCTACCCTCAATCAAAGAAAAATGAACTAAATTATGATTTCATCATAGACAGATAGGTTTTTCTTACTTTTTCCAAAAATAGGTAGACAATAAAATTGAAAGTGATTGAATTTGTTAAGAAAAATATAAGGTAGGCATTTAGCAAACAGCGAATGTCTACCTGTTAAAGTGTAACTATGTAAGTTTTTAAATGAAGAAAATTTATCTGAAAAAGATAAAGGGCTTTTTGTGTTAAAGAGTAACTATGTAAGTTTTTAAATTGATATATAATTTCTTGCTGTATTGTATGCAACCCTCATTAAAGAGTAACTATGTAAGTTTTTAAATATAAATAAAATGGTTTCATTGGTTTTTCTCTTATTAAAGAGTAACTATGTAAGTTTTTAAATGTTACAATATTTGATAGAACAGCAATATCTCCGATTAAAGAATAACTATATTAGTTTTTAAATTTTAGAGTTTCTACTGAAGTGATGTAATTTTCCACACCTAAATTAAAGAATAACAGGATATGTTTTTAAATATAGATTGGCTAGTTCTACCTTGTTTATCTTTAATGTTAAAGAGTAACAATATATGTTTTTAAATATAAAGCAATAAAAAAATTATAAAATTTAGAAAAAAATATTAAAGTGTAACTATATTAGTTTTTTTAAAATAGTATGATAATAAATTTTGGGTTTATGAGCAGAGCCAATTAAAGTGTAACAGTATTTGTTTTTAAATATTGGAACAGAATTTAAAAAAGGAATGGAAAAACAGTTAAAGTGTAACAGTATTTGTTTTTAAATTTACTAAGTTAAAAGATTATATACTAAAGTGCGATAGTTAAAGTGTAACAATATTTGTTTTTAAATTTGGCATAGTATGTTATACCATTTTTAGTGTAAGTTAAAGTGTAACTATGTAAGTTTTTAAATCTTGTTAAAGTTAAAAACTTGAATGTTGGAAGATTAAATTAAAGAGTAACAATATATGTTTTTAAAAAGAACTGGTGGATTTTTAATTATATAAAAATTAAAGAATAACTATATTAGTTTTTTTGAATACAATATGTATTTTAAAAAGAAAGGGGTGTTAAAATGGAAATTTTACGAAATTTGGCATTTGTTTTTGTAATATTTTTGATTTATGGAATTTATTTATCGTGCAGGAGTTCTTTGAAAAATTAAAAAGATTTTATTTTGAAATAAAAAGAAGAAAATAAAATAGAATGTTGTTATTTTTCAACAAATTCATATTCATCATATTCACCTGTTTATTTAATTAGTAATACTAAACAACTTTTTAAAAAATTTTTTTCTAATTTTACAAAAAAGAAGAACTTGAAGAAATGGGTGTTAATTTAGAAAAATATTTTTTTCAAAAATAATAGTGTATTAATTGAAAAAAATTAGTGCAGAGAATGATTTTATTAATTTTATAAAAATCAAAAGAGTTCAAACAACTTTTACAAAGTAGCGAAATTAGTGATGATGAATTTAAAAAAATTTTGTTGAAACTAATTTAAAAGATTTTGGATATTTGAAAGAAAAAGTTGAGAAGTTGAATACATTTATTCAAGAGAAAAAGAAATTAAATTTAAAAATAAACAATTTATCTAACGAAAAAAATATAATTTCAAATAACAATATATGTTTTTAAATTTACTTTGTCTAAGTTTTTTTAAATTATAAATAAAAAAATTAAAGAATAACTATTTAAGTTTTTAAATTTTGTAAAAGTTGGCGTAAAAGCACTTAGTAATCAAATTAAAGAGTAACTATATATGTTTTTAAATGGAAAGATATTGTTGAACAGTTCATATTCACTTAAATTAAAGAGTAATAATATATGTTTTTAAATAGAGCAAATAAGTTTATTTCTTATAAAAAAAGAAAAAGATGAAAGTTTAACTATATAAGTTTTTAAATCTATTCTGATAAAAAAATAGCCTTATTAAAGTGTAACTATATAAGTTTTTAAAAAAATAATATCCTGAATTTTTTTATTAAAGTGTAACTATATAAGTTTTTAAAAAAATATTTCCCACTTATCAATGTTAAAAATTTAACTATCATCAGTGGAATAACAATCAAAAAAATATAAAAAAATAATTGATTTTGTTTGTTCTAAATGGTATAATATAAACATAAGGATAAGAAATTTTTTTAAGAAAAAAAGGAGAAAAATTATGAAGAAATTTTTTTAATGTTAGGACTTTTAATGTCTGTTGTTGCTTTTGAGTTGAAATACCACAACAAACTAAAGCTGTTGATGAAAAAAAGAAATAAAACGATATTGTCAAACAAGCAAAAATGGATATGGTAAAAATTAAGTGAAAAACTAAAAAAAGAAATCAAAGATAATAAAAATAATAAAGAATACGAAAAAAATTAGAGATTTGATGAAAGAAACTGTTGAATATAATAAAAAAATATTTAGAAAAATTTAAAGAAAAATTAATGAAAGAATAGAAAAAGATATAAAAGAACAATGGGAAAATCAAGAAATAAACTTTGATAAGATAAAAGAAAAATATTGAAAAAGAATTTACAGCTAAACCTGATATTATAATGAAAAACTAATGGAGAAAAATAACTAAATGAGTTTTTAAATAAAAATGCCTTTAGGTAAAATTTTAAAGAATAACTATATAAGTTTTTAAATATAACTTCTCAAAAATAAAAAAATTAAAGAGTAACAATATATGTTTTTAAAAAACTTCTTTAGAAAGTGTTGGAAATTAATCAAAAAAATAACTATATTAGTTTTTTTAAACGCTGATGACTTGGAACAAATAATATTAAGAAACAACTATATAAGTTTAAAAAAATTATTCATAAAAACATTGACAAAATATATTGAAAAACAATATATAATATATATCAAGAAACTCTTGTTATTAGAGGAAAAAGACTAGAAATTTATGCAATTTTATGGTATAATATAAGCACACGAAAATATTAAACATAAAAACTTTTTCTAAGATAATGAGAGTTTTTAATTTTTCAGAATATATTGAGAGGGTGAAAGAGTTATGGAAAAGCATTTTTAAAATGATTGATATGCAAAAAGGAAAAAGAACAAAAAAAGAAACTTGGGAAGATACAAAGAAAGATATAATAGCAAATGTTTTAAAGGTTAGAAAAGAGTTTATAGAAAAGAATTATAAAGAAGATAAAATAAATATTCATACTTTATATTTTTTTATTAGAAGTAGATTTAAGTTTTTTTCTTGAGTAATAAAATGGTTTTCTAATGAAAGAAAGAGCCAATATCTTTATGAAAAGTCTGATGAATTTGGTTTGACTAAAACTAAAGTTGATGTAAAAGGAATAGATGTCAAATATTCAGTAAAAGAACTTGAAATGTATGATATAGAAAAGAGAAGTTATACAGAAACAGCTGAAAAATTTTATAAATGATAAAGTTGATTTCAATAAATTTTATGTAGAAACTTTTATTAAAAAAAGAGTTAAAAATATTGAAAGAAGAAGTTGAAATAAAAAGAATTATTAGAAGTGATGTCAGAACTTATAAAAAGAGTTAGAAACAGGAACTTACCAATCACAAGAAACACTTGTGAAAGTTGTATATTTAAACTTTAAATTAGAAATAGAATTGAGTAAGTTTTTATATAAAGAAGATGAAAGAACAAAAAGAATTACACGCAAAAATATAAGACTAAGACTTTTTTTAGAAAAAGAATTACTATGCTATTTCTGAAAACCTTATGAAAAATTGTTGAAGAAAAATAGATTATTTTAGGTGGCAATAATGGTTATGTTTAAAGAATTTTTGGCATATATATTTACTTAAAAATAATTGCCATTATAATGCTTTTTAATAATATTGAAGATTTTTACAAAGGAATAAAAAAAGTTTTTTTGAAGAAAATTTTTTTCAAGTGAAGTAATAGTTGAAGAAATTAAAATAATAAAAAGGGTTATTGTTTTCATTTTTAGTAGTTTTTCTTAGTTATTTTCATATATGATAATGAAAGATAGCGATAAGTTAAGAGAAGAAAAAGAAAAAGAAATATAGATATGAAAAAAATACATTGTAAAGCCTAGAGAAAAGGGCTAAAAAAAGATACAAGATGAAGAAGATAGATTAAAAAGAGCCGAAGAAGAAATTTTAGAAATGAAAAAAACAGGAAGAAAAAAATTTAGAATTAAAAATATAATGGATATTTTAAAAACAGGTGAGAACACTGTTATCATAGAAGAAACTAATGTTGAAACTCAAAGAAAAAATCATTAGAGTTGCTGAAAAGAATGGATATAAATTAATTAATATTTCACAAGGAAGAAATTATTTTGATTTCAAGGTTGCTACTATGATATTTGAAAAGGAGAAATAAAATGCCAAGAAACAAAATTGAAAATGAATATAACAGAAGAAAAAGGCTTACAACCTTGTTTGTGAAAAAAAGAAAGTTTGGGAAGTCTTGAATTTGAGTTTTTGCAATTATATTTTTTTCTATTTGTGTTGTAGGTACAGTAATATTAATAGTATTAATCTTAACAGAAGAAATTAATGAATTTCAAGGAAAAAAATTGGAATTTTTATTATTATTATTTTTATGCTGTTTACCATATATTTGTAAGAAAAATCAAAAATTTATACATTAAGAAATGATAATGAATATCAACTAGCAAAACAGATTTTAAAAATATGAAGAAAAAAAGCAAATAAAGAAAATTTAAAAATGGAATTAAAAAGAAACTTTTGAAGAAGAACAAAGAAAATCTGATAAAATTAAGGAATTTAAAAAAATATTTGAATGAAGAAAACTTAAAAATAATAAAAAATTAAGGAAGTGAACGAATATGATAGATATTGAAGAATTACTGTTGATGATAGAAAAATAAACAAGTAGAATTAGAATATAGTTCAACTTTTAAAAGATAAAGAAGACTTAAATAAGAAAAAAAGTCAAATAGAAATTTTAGATTGGTTAGTTGCAGAAATTAAAAAAATGGAAAAAAATAAGGACAAGGAAATGGAAAAATCTTTTATATGAGAAATTTCAAAAAAACTAAATTTATTTAAAGAAAGTAAAAAAACATAGAAAATGGATATAATTTATTCTTAGAGCAAACCTTAAAGAAAAACTGTAAATAATAACTATGATGATATATTGGTTGATTATGAAAGTTCTGATTATAATATTTTTTTATAGAAATTTATAAAAATTTTATCAAGTAATAAGGTTATGAATTTAATCTTAAAAAGTTTTGATTTTTTTCTTATAATTGGTTTATTTGGTTTAAGTTTATATGGAGTGTTTTATTTTATATATTTTTATGTTAAAAATTAATTTTTTTGTATAAGGGGTTAGAAGAATGGAAAAATTTAGAAATGAATGAATACGAAAAAAATGTCTTATGAACTAATAGAGGAAAAAAGAAAAAGTAAAATTTGATTTTGATAATTGGGTTTTCAGTAGTTTTCTTGTTATAACAGTCTTATTTACTGGAATAATAATTTTTATTTTTTTATCGCTAAAAAATGTTGTTTGAACATTTATTAGTATATTCAATTTTCGGGGTTTTTCCTTTCTTTCTCCTTAGCTTTGATATTCACTTTTGTTCTTGAATTTTTCACTTAAAAATAAAAAAAGAAAAAGAAAGTTAAAAAAATGATAGAGAATATCAGTTAGCAAAAAGAAATTGTAAGAAATTATGAAAAAAAGGTTTTTTTGAATTTAATAAAAAGAAATTTTTTTGAAAAACAAAAAGAAAGAATTGTAAAGAAGTCCTAGATAAAGAAGTTGAGAAATCAAGAAGAATATCTAAGTTAGAAAAATTATTTAAGGAATGAAAGGAAAAAGAAGTTGAAAAACAGATGAAGAAAAAAAGAAAAAAATCAAACACAATACTTGAAATGGAAAAATATTTAAAAGAAGATAATTAAAAAAAGGAAAAGAATTATGAGAGTAGATAATGAAAAAGAATTAGAGATGAATAAATATGAGAAAAATGTCTTATGAACTTATAGAAGAGAAAAAGAAAGTTAAATTAGATTTAGAGAAAAACATACATTATTAGTTTTGGATTTTTTTATGGTTTTGAGTATGATTTTTGGAATGTTTTTAAGAAATATTGAATTAGAATTTGTTTTTTTCCAGCAATACTTTTTGGGAATGATGATTTCTATACTTTTTAGGATTTGTTTCTTGTTTTATAGTTTTCATTTTTTTCTAAAAAGTATCAAATCGTTTCATTTTAATTAAAGATAGAGAATACCAATTAGCAAAAAGAAGTTATGTTGAATTACGAAAAAGAAAAAGATGAAGAAATGAAACGAAACAAATGTAGAAATGTTATTTATAAAGAAAAAGAAAAAGCACGAACGGATAAATGAATTAGAAAGATATTTAGAAGATGAAAAAAAGAAAAAGAAAGGATTTTATCAATGAAAAAAATAATAATATTGATGTTAGTGATGATAAGTAGTTTTAGTTTTGGAAATGGTTTTAAATGCACTTGATAGAAAGTCTAATATTAATTTTTTTAGGAAATTATGAGGTAGGAGATTTAGACTTAGAGATAGATGAGCAAGGGAAATTAAAGGTTGCAGAAGTTCCTAATGTTAGATATAAACTAGCAGGTAAGATTTTAAATGAATATAATGTTAGTTTAAAGTTAGAAGAATTAGAAAAGAAGATAAACACTACTATACTTGACAAAAACTAGAAGAGAAAAAAATTCTAAAGACTGTTAGAGAGGCTTATGGTTATTTAGGAGTGAAATATACTTGGGGTGGAAATACTAAAAAGACAAGGTGTAGATTGTAGTGGACTTGTACATAATTCTTTATCTAAATGTAATATAAGCACTAGAAGAGTATCGAGATTACAGGCTGAAGATAGTAAATATATTAGAAATAATGAGGCTATGATAGGAGATTTAATTTTTCTTTAAAAACAACAGATGTAGATGAAATAACTCATATTGGGATATATTTAGGAGATAATTTATTTATACACGCCTCAAGTGGATATGGAAAAAGTTGTGATAACAAAATTAAAAAGGTTTTTTTATAAAAAAGACTTTCGCTGGATTTGGAAGAATAATATAAGAATAATTGGAGTTAATTATGGAAGATATTGATGATTTAGAAATGGAAAAAGAAAAAAACTTTTATTAAAAAACAAAGTAAATTAAGTAAGGAGAATTTTTTTAAAAAAATTATAGATAAAAAGAAAGGGGAGTTATCTTTATATATCTCTATGTGTTTATGGTTTTTTTATCTATAATTTCAAGTATTGTTTATTATGGTAAAAACAATTATTTCACTTCAGAAATACTATTCACAATAATTTCTATTAATTGCATTGTTCCATTTATATTTTTTTAATTTTAAGTACCATTGTTTTCAGATATTTGTTTAGAATTAGCAGATGAAGAATATAAATTTGCATGGTTAATATATAAAAAAATAGAGAAAAATTTTTAACAGAAAAAAATGGAAAGGAAAAATTTTTTTGAAAGAAATGATTGAACATTCACAACATATTAAAGAAACAAGAGAATATTTTGGAATGATTGAAAAAAATAAAGGAGTTGAATTAGGAATGAAAAAGATTAATAAAAGAAATGAAGAAAAAAACAGAAATAAAAACTGAAAAAAACTAAAAACAATGAAATAGGAATATTTATGATTTTAACTTTTTTTATCTTTTGGAATTATATTACTTGTTTTTGACAGAGGGATAAATTGTAAAAAATTTTGTTTATTTATGTAGCTTTTATAGTAATTTTTCTTGTTTCTTTTTAGTTTAATATATTTAACAATAAAAGAAATTTATAATTGGTAGAATTAAAAAAATCGTTGAAAAGCCTTTACATAGAAAAACCTTTACAATTTAGATAAAATTAGATATAATGATAGTGTGATGAGAGGCACTATCTCACGAGTTGAAAAAAATTTCAACAGTGGAAAAAGGGTAGTGCTGTTTTTATTGAATTTTTATTTAGAAGTGGGGGTAATTAAATGTCAAAAAAAGAAAAAAATGATGAAGAAGATTTATATGATTTTTTTCGTTAAAAAAATCAATATAAAAATATTTTTTTGTAACAGTTATAGTTTGCCTAATTGTAGGTTGTTATGATTATGGAAGAACTTGTAAAATATTAAAAAAAGATTTGACTGTAATTGAATATCTTATGTTAGATAAAAAAATCTATATAAAGATAAAAAAATGCTAACATTTTTCTAACACTATTAGAAAGTTAGAATTGAATTGAATGTTTTTAAACAGATAAAGTAATGGATTGGAAGTGAGAAGAAATATGGATAAAAAAAGAAATAGAAAAAGAAATAGAAAGGCAAGTAAAAATATTATTTTTGGTTTTGGTAGGCACTTGGTTAATGCTATTTGGATTTGCGTTAAATTGGTTCATAAAGAATAACTTAACGTCATTTGAACCTACGAATAGCGAAATAAAAATCTATTATAATTGCAATTTCTATTTTTTTATACTACTTTTTCGTTTTAATAATGATATTAGATGAAGAATAGATGAAAAAAATTATATAGTTTTATTTTTAAAAATACTAACATTTCCTAACACTGTTAGAAAGTTAGAATAAGATAGAATTGGGTTGAATGTTTTTGAAAAAAATATAAAGATTGGAAGTGATAAAATGTCAATGGATATGAATGGTGTAGAAAGAAGAGCAAAAAAATGTTGTATACGAAAAAGGAAAAAAAGGAATTTTATATGATTTTTATACAGGTGATAATACTTTTTCTATATATATCTATGTTTGCTTATATTTTTAGCAAACATAGTCAACCCTTATATAATTCTATTTATATTAATACCTTTATTTCTTATTTGTGGTTATTACTGGGTTAAATTTTTCTAAAAAAATAGCTAGTGAAATAATATATTTATTAAAAATATAGAAAAGACAAAGAATATATTTTAGCTAAAGAAATAATCAAAAATATGAGGAAAAGAAAAAAATTAAAAAGAAAAAAGAAAAGAAAAATTAAAAAGAGATTTTTGAAGAGGAACAAGAAAAAAATCTAATAATATAAAAAGATTTTGAAAAATTATTTGCATTAATTATTTACATTATTTTTACTTATAACAAAAAAAGGGAATTGAGGAGAAAAAAATATGGAACTTTTTAGAAAGAGAAATTTTTAAATTTAAAACAAAGCAACACTTTGATTTAATCTCAAGGTTATCATTTTATACTTGTCTTATATATATATTTAAGATGAATGACTATATGGGAAGTATGTCTTGGATAGGAGCAATTTTATTATACCCTATTGTAGCATTTCTATATTTAGGTATATATTTCTTAATATATAAACTAAGATATAAAAAAATATAAAGAACTATATAAAATAGACTATCAAATAAGGAAAAATTAGTGATAATACCTTAGATGAAGAATATAAAAAATGGGAAGATATTAGTTATAGAAAAAAATTTAATCCTGATGATATAGAAAGATTTAAAGTATTTCCAAAAAAATAAACCTGATACAGTAGCTTTTAATCTTTAATAAAAAAAGAAGAAGTTGAAATCTTCAAATATTTCAAGGAAAAAGGCTATAAAGTAATAGAAAAGGAATTTATGTACAAAAAGTTTTATTAAGAAAATGTTTTGTATAAATAAAGATATAAGATATTTTATTCAAAAAAATATAAAAAAATTACTTTAGTTATTAGGAGAAAAAAATATGGAAAAAAATGAAGAAAAAAATTAATAGATATAAAGTTTTATGATTGGAACAGCTTTACAGATTATGAGAATGAATTATGGACAAATGAAGAAAGAAAAACATTAGAAGTAGTTTTTTTCAAATTTTAAATGAAAAACTTAAATGATAATACAATTAAAAAGTTTTTGTTTTGGGGGTTTTTATAATGCTTATTTCAGCAGTAACAACAGCCATTATAATGAACGAAGTTTTTATTCCTATAATTACAGGGTGGATTGCGTTGGTTTTAAGTTATTGCTTATTCAGTTTAATTTATGGCTTTTTATTGTAATTTTAAAAAAACGAAGATTTAAAAATTGCTAAGAAAACTTTTAAAAATTCTTTCAAAAAAACAATTAAAGAAAGAAGTAAAGACTTAAAAAGAATTTCAATAAGTAATACATTAGAAGAAAGTAAAGAAAAATCACAACAAGTTAAAAGTTATGAAAGAATATTTAGAAAGAAATGAATATTTAGAAAAATAAATGAATTGAGGTAGGAATATGGATATGAATATGGAATTGGAAAAAAATAAACGAAAAGATAGAAGAAAAAGAAAAAAAGAATTGAAGAACTAGAAGAAGAAATAGCAAATTTAGAAGAAAAAAAGTTGAAGAACTAGAAGATGAAATTTCTGAATTAGATTTTTGATGAAGAAAGGAAAGAAAGAAGATTAGAAAGAAAAAGTTGAAAAAAATTAGAAAAATAAAATTGAAGAATTAGAAGATGAAATTAATATTTTAGAAGATGAAATCGACAAGTTAAGAGAAATAAAAAGAAAAAGGAACAAGAATTAGAAAAAGCTAAAAAGATTAAATGAATTAGATAAAACAATAAAAAAATTTAGAAGATGAAATCGAAAAAAATAGAAGAAAAATAAAGATATAGAAAATATTGAAGAAAAATGCTGAAGAAAAATAAAAAAAGAATTTGAAAGAGCAAATAGAGAATTTAGAAAAAAGAAAAAGAAGAATTAATTTCTGAATACAATGAAGATGATGATAATAAAGAAAGCGTAGAAGAAATGAAAGAAGAAAAAAATTAAGAGAAGTTTCTGAAGAAAATTATATATGAATATGATAAAGAGATTTCTGTAAAAATGTTTTTTTTGCTGTTGTTTTAGCTTTTTTTAATCTATATAACAGTAATATCTATAATTTTTATTTCAAAAAAATAAATTTCTTATTGGAATAATATCTAACATATTGTCGATAATTGTAGTTCTAATAATTATAATGATTTTTTTGTACCAGCTATATTTTTATATATTATATGAAAAAAACTTGTTAAAGAAAAATGAAGATTTTAAAACTTGCTAGAGAAATAATAAAAAGATACGAAGATTTAGAAAAAGGAAGAAAAAAAGTAAAGAAAAAAATAAAAAAGAAACATTAGAAAAAAATAAAGAAAAATTCAAAAAAATATAAAGATGATGAAAGAATTTTTGAATAAATAATAATTAAGAGATAAAAAATGAGGGTGTTTCAATTTGGAAGAAACTAAAAGAAAACTAAAAATAACAATCTATTTTGAAGAGAATGACAATAAAGAAGAATATGATGATGAACTTTTAATTAAAAAGAACAAGAAAAAAATTATTTCGGAATATGAAGAATATAACGATAAACTTTTAATTAAAAAAAGCAAGAAAAATTATTTCTGAATATAATGAAAAAGTTATGGTTAAAACTTCAATAATTACATTTATTTCAATAATAATTTTAATTGTTTTACTTGCATTTTTAAAAAAAGATATAAAAATTTGATGGAAAAACAATGTCAATACTTACACTTGTAGCCACTGGAATATTTTTGTCGCAAATTTTTATTATATGAAATTTAATAAAGATTTTTTTCTCCTGAAAGAGAAAGAATGAAACTTGCTAAGGAAGTAATAGAAAAATATAAAAAAATTTCAAAAAAAGAAAAAAGAAGAAAAAAATCAAAAATAAAAAGAAATGGAAGAAAAATAAAGAAAAAAATAAAAAAACATTAGAAGAAAAATAAGGAAAAAATCACAAGAAGTAAAGATGATGAAAGAATATTTAAAAAAATGAATAGAAATAAAAAAAGTCAAGTTGAATTGAGGTAGAGAAATGGAATACACTGATGAAGAAATAAAAAAAGTGAAATGAAAGAAATCAGAGAAATGGTTGAAGTAAAAAGAAATAGTTGAAAAAAATTGTGGGAGAATTTTTCTGAAGAAAATCTCTGATAAAAATTGTTTATGCTGGATTATTAATAATACTTATAACAGGTTTGATATATGTAAATGTAAAAAGGATATACTGAATTAAATTTCAAAACAATAAGTGAAATTTTTTTATATTAACTATTTCAGGTTTTTTTCATTATAAATATAATTATTTATTTTTGTGAATTAAGATTTGAAAAGAAAAAATGAAAAAAATTTAGATTAGCAAAAAAAGTTTTAAAAAATAGAAAAAAATAAAAAAGATGAAAAAGAATAAATTTCTAAAAATTAAACAAAGAAGAAGAAAAATTTAAAAAAATATAGAAATGATGAAAGAATTTTTTTAGAAAAAGTAGTAATTAAAAACAAAAGAAAGGGTGAGATTTATATGATAAAAAGCAATAAGTATTTGGGATAAAAGAAAAATCAATGTTATTTAAAAAGATGATGTTGATAATAGATATGTTATAGATTTACAAGGAAATATTTATAACACTAATCCTAGATGGAATTGTGAAACAGATTTGGAAGATTGTCTGCTTGAAATGTTAGACAAAGAAAGATATATTGTTAATGTTATTGTGAATGTTAATGAAAAATGTTAATGAAAGTATTAATACAAATGATGTAAAACAAAAATAAAAAGAGGTAAAGTATGAAGAAAAAAATTTTTATGATAACATCAGATGAAGAAGAATTTGAAAAGATATTAAATGAGAATGGAAATGTAATTTTTTATAGCTTTGAAGTTGACTATAATAACAATCAGCATATAAAGAATAGTTTAAATTATTTATTCAATACAAGTGATAAATATTTTAACGAAGACACTAAATTCAATTTATATTTTGACGGAATTTCTTTTAGAAATTTTTAAAGAAAGAGAAAATGAGCATAAGAAATTGAGTGAAATGTTATCAAAGGAAAAATTATAAGAAATGTAAACAGCAACTATTTTATTTCAATACTGAAAAGAAAGATATAGATAGCTTTGATTGAATGTTATGAAGTTTTAAAAACGCTATAAGGGAACTTGAGAAGAAAGGAACAGTACCTAAGTCAAAAGTTTGAATATTATGTTTTTGCACTTAAATCAAGAGTTGCCTCATTTTCATAGAATATTTGTGATAGAGTAAAAATATTATAAAGAATTATTTGTTGACTTTTAATTTTAAAAATGTTATAAATAATTAAAGTCTACATATTTCATAAAAAAGCAATTTGAAATTTTGCTTTATGTTTCTTTTTACAAGTTAAAAATAAATTAGTGGTAAAAAGGCAAGGGTAAGAGATTATCCTTGCTTTTTATTTATTATTTTTAAAAAAATATAATTTTTAAGTTTTACTTAAAAATCATTTTTAAAAATTTTATTAAAAATATAAAAATGCTTTTTATTCAATTATTAAAAAAACTTTTTGTAAATTAAGTTTAATTTAATTTAATGAAAAGAATAGAAAGCATTTACAGAAAAAAATAGATGTATTTGAATAAAATATATGGTGTATAGTACAATTAGAAAAAGTCTTTTTAGACTTTGTTTTTTTATTAAAAAAATATTTTTAAAAAAGTATATTATACCAAAAAAAGATATTTATTTTTCTAAAAATGTGATATAATAAAATTGTAAAAATTCATATTATTAATGATAACCATTAATTTCGTGAATGATATGTTAGAAAAAATCATAGAGTAAAAGAGAGGTGTTAGTGTAAGATGTGGACTTTTTATTTCTAGTGCTTTTTAATAGGGATAATTTTTCTTTGTATTCTATTTGTTTTTTTGAAAGGCATAAAAAGATTTTTTTGTATGAGAACAAAAAAATTTACCTGTTGTGACTGTAAACTTTTACAAGTTAAGACAAATAATTTTTTTACTTTTACATAAAAAAATTCTTTTTAAAGAAAAGTTAGGAGAAGAAGTTATGAGGGGAACTAATGAAAATTTAAAGAAAGAATATATATCACAAAAATAAATTTTCAAGAGTAGAATTTAAAGAAAATTTAGTTAAATTATTTAAAAAGCAATTTTGAAAAAGTTAGAGAAGATATGAGAAAAGACGAATATCTTGAAGTAAGTTTATTAGATTTTTTTACTATGGACTACCTGACTATATTCAAAAAAAGCAAATATAATTTAATTGAAGACACTACATTTCAGTAAAAAGAAAAAGGGGGTTAAAAAGATGACCGATAAGAAACAAGAAAGCTATCCTAGTGAATTTAAAAAAGGACTTTAGAAATACAGATATTTCAAAAATTAAATGCTCCTTATAATCAAATGACTATGATAGTAAAAATTTATTGTTTTGGGAAAGAGTAAGTAAAGTGTTACTGTTTATATTGGCAATAAGTATCTTGATAAACTTTTATATTTTTTTAAAAGAAAACCACTTGTGCCATATTTAGTTACAGTAACAGCAAATGGAGAAGTTCTTGATTTAGGTGAAGTAGAATATGGTAATGATATTAAACCCACTGACGCACAAATTTCTTATTTTTTTAGCAAAAGTTATTAGAGATTTAAGAGAAGTACCAGCTACTGAAGAGCAATTCCAAGTACAGTTACAAGATGTAAGCCACTTTATGACTAAACCTGTTTTTAACAAGATTATGGAACATAGATAAACAAGCAAGAGAAAAATCTTTTTAAGAACAGGTGCTAGAAGATTTACAGATAAAAATCGTTATTGTTAAGATACCTAATCAACCAGCTTTTTGATGTAAGATGGCAAGAGATTACTATTGACCCTAATGGAACAATAATAGAAAGAAATTTCTTCCAATCAACTGTTAGTGTATCTGTAAAGACACCTACTACAAAAAGAAGAATTAAGAACAAACCCTGTTGGAATTTTTTTATCGAAGATATGACAACTTCAAGAAATGAAATATAGAGGTGAGTTCAGTGAAAAAGAAAAGTTTTTTTAATTATGTTGATGATGTTCTTTGTATTTGTACCAAAAAGAGGCTCAAGCAAGTGAATTTATGTTTGAAAGTTTAAAAGCCTTTGGAAAAATTAAATGGATATTTAGCAGGATTTATTTTAATCTTACAATGTCTTATAGTATATACTTTAGCAATAAATATTATACTAAAGGCTTTTAGAAATGTTAAGTAATCCTGATATGACAAATTTGGTAACAACATTCTTAGGACATATAATGGTAATGATATTAGTAATTCATTTACCAAGAATGGTAATAAATGCTATAAAAGGAATTACATTTAATGGAGTATCTGTTGGAAGTGGTTATACAAGTGCAGAACCTTTTAAAAATGAACTTATGTCAACAAGTGGATTTCAATTTATATCGAATTTCATAACGACTATAAATATCATTACAATAATAATTTTTGGAGTTTTAGCAACTGTAACATTTTTACTTTCTACAATGAATTACTTAGCTAATAATGATTTATCAAGTTATGTAAGACATATAGTAGTATCAATTCTATTTGTATCAGTTGCACTTGCATTTAATGGATTTTTCAATAAGAAAAGCTAGAACATCATTAGATGGAAAAGAAGTGGATATAGTTTCAATAAAGGAAAAAGGGATAATAATTTATTGGAACTTAGTAATATAAATTTTAACAAAGCATATTCAGATTAAAAAGGAGAAGAGATAAGTATGTTTAAAAAATCAAAAAGTTTTATGTTAATGGCAGTTATGTTTTTAATGACAACAGTGGTGAGTTTTGCAAGAGAGGCTCAAAACGCTAGAAGTACAAACAGTTTCTCAGCAGTTATAGGAACAGGGGAGGAGGTTCAGGTTCAGGTAGTGGTATCCAAGTTCAAGACTTCGGTGATGTAATTGATTTCTTAATTACATTCAGAACAGTTATCATAGTTATAATAGCAGTTGCAGGAACAGTTTATTTCTTAATTGGACTATTCAAATTCTTTGCTAACCCTGAATTATCACAAATCACTCAATATGTTGTTGTATTCGTATTAGCAATTATAATTTCATTTGCTGTTTACAAAATTGTTGATAAAAATCAGTGGAACAGAAATTCCAGTAAACGCTGTTGTAACAAGCGAATTAAATGTAGGGGAAATAGAAGAGTAGGTTTTTAAAAAATATATTCATTTTAAAATGGAGTAAGGGATAAAAAAATAAATGAGGTGTGAAAATGGTTGATAAATTTAGAGAAACAAAAAAATATTTTTCAAATTCTATATTTGACTTAAAAATAGATTATATTTTTCTAAAAATAACAAGGAAAAATATACATAGAGATACGACTGTTTTTCACACCTATCTTCATACTGAATGAGTTGACAAAAATTTCCTAGTATAGAAACAGAAGATAGGAATTTATACAACATAAAAATATGAGTATGAAAAATAGAGTTGAACATAGGGATTTGCATTATAATAATTATAAAACTAGAATAAGTAAAATCCACGAACATTTAAAAAAAGTTTTTTTGGAAAACACAAAGAAAGTTTTAAAAAGAAGAAGATAATGAAGAATTGTATAAATTTATAAAAAAATACTAATTTAATAAGTGGAGAAGAGGTTATATCACTTGAAGAATTTGAACTTTTATTTAAAAAGATTGTATAAATTAATACTTAGTATAAATTATTACATCATAAAAAGTGGGAAAATGACATCAAAAGAAATGAATGAAACTTTTTCATCATTGCTTGAAGTAGAAATATTGGATTTAAAAAAAGAAAATCCTATATATAATGAGGGAATTTCTGTAGCCAATGTAAAATTTGTTAAAGATGAAATATATAAAAAGATTTATGTTTAATGATTTGAATTTAAAGTTTTATAATTTACTTATAGATTTACAATTATTAAGTATAGATGAAATTCTGTATACAGGTTTTGATGAAAAATAACAAGATTATTGTACTTAAAGATACAGAAGATGAACTTGAAAAAAGCAAGACAAATATTCTATGATTGTATTGAAGAAATTGATACAAAAAGAATAAGATTTTTAACAAAATGAATATCCTATTGAGAATTTAGAACAAAATTTTAATTTTGAATATTTTGATAAATTAAAAATCAATGGATATAATAAATGTTAATTTTGAAATAAGTGATGATATAAAAGAAGAAGTTGAAAAACATATCAAGACAGAAGAGATTGAAAAAAATTAAATATGCTATTGTATGTCAACTATTAGAAAAAGAACTTAATAGATAACTCAAAGAAGAATATTCTAAAGAATATAAAGGTTATAGGAGTTAAAGCAAAAGAAGATGATAAAACACGAAAGTGGAATGAATAATATAGTTTATATAAGACTTCCTAAAATAGATTTGGAAATAAAATTGGAACTTGAGTTAGTAGTAAAAGTTTTTTTCAAGAAGTGATAGATTGATATTTCAATATAGTGAAAAAAAGAATTGTTGAAAAAAAGGTTACAAAACTTAGAATTTTTTTCAGGCTCAAAAAACAAAATATAAGTTTTAAAAATACTTACAATAAATAAAAGTGAATATTTTGTATTATTTTCTTCTTATATAGATAATATAAAGAAAAGTGGTTTATTAGAAAAAAACAAATTTAAGATTTGAAAGTGATAAAACACTTATAACTGATATGGTAAAATCAGTTTTTAGTTAATCCTGTAAATGTGGAAAATTGCAGGAAAATTTGAAAGTAGTTTAGGGAAATATCTATTACAAATATATTTATATATATATATGCAATGTCTATTTATATTAGTTAAAGAAAAAGAAAGTAGTATAAATGACTTTAAGGAATTTATAAGAAATTTAAAGGACATAAATGTTGATACAGTAAGAATGAAGATGTTGAAATATATAAATTATTTTTATTATAGTAGATATAATTTAAGGGAAAAAAATTTGAAATAAACAAAAAGAGTAAGTGAGAAGACTTCAAAGACATTTAAAGAAGTTACGAAGATAATAAATAATAATTATGATTATTTATTCTTATCGAAATTAGTTGAGTTTATTTACTTACAGATTATCAATATACTTTATATCAATAATGTAATAAATGTAGAGTATGTAGATAGTAAATCATTAAGAAAAATACTTAAATTAGATGAAAATGGGGAGAAAGAGTTTATAAGAAACATAATTAAGTATTTTGGGAAATATAAAGATGAATTTAAAGAAGATTTTGATTTTATGTTTGATAAAATAGAAAAAAATAGAAAAAAATTGAGAACAAAAAAATTAGAATTTTTAGGAAATAAAATCATTGAAAGAATTAAAGTAATATGTTAAAAAAATGTAGGAAATTTTAGAACAGTAAATTAAAAAAATATAAATAAATAGTAAAGGAGAACGGAAAATGAGAATAGCAAAAGATAATAGCATTAGGATTATTAGTTGGTGGAATAGGAACTGAAGTTTTAGCAAATGATAAAAGTTCTTGCAAAAGAAAGTAGTTTACAACAATTGACAAACCCTACTTATATAAGTGGAAAGAAAGAGGCAATCAAAAATTAGTGCAATTTTTCCCTTATGCTGAAGATAACTCATATCAAATTTTTTTGTTAAAGAAGATTTCATAACAGTTATCAAATTAGAGGCTAATGAAGATGTACTTTATATAGCAGGTGGGAATACAGAGGGATTTATGCTAGACCAAAACTAGAGGGGAAAAAGATGGAAGTAGTTTAGTATATATAAAACCTTTATTTGAAGACTTAGACACAAACATTATCATAACAACTGATAAGAGAGTATATTATTTTGATGTAAAGACTTCAAAAACAATATTCAATCCAATGGTTAAATTTACATATCCATTAGAAAGTGAAATTATAGCATATACAAATGAGGCAAGTGTATCTAAACTAACAATGCCTATAACAACTGATAAGATGATGTCAGAAGTTGCTAATATTCCTACTAATGAAATAAGAGATTTAAACTATGAAATAAAAAGACACAAACATTATAAGTCCTGATTTAGTTTACAATGATGGAATAAAAACTTATGTTAGAATGAAAAAAAGGTATTCAAGAAATGCCAATCTTAGAAGTTTTAGATGAAACAGGTAAACCTGAAAAATGTAAAACCAAAAGAATTGAAGAAAAAGATGGGCATAAGTTCTTTATAGTAGATAAGATATTTGAACAAGGACAAACTAAATTAGGAAATACAACAGCTAGATTTAATAGAATTAGAATTAAGAAATAATTTTATTAATATAGTGAAAGGGGGTATAAAAAAAGATGTTTGATGATAATGCAAACTTAGGTAAAGATAACGATTTTATAAATGATAGAGATAGAAGAAATAATTCAACTTTTGATAATTCAAATGAAACACATATAGATGATTTAGAAACAAATTTAGAAGACAGAGATGAAATAAATAGAGAAAAAAAGGGTTATGAAAAACTCTAATAATTATTCTTCTAATTCTGATGTAAATTCAACAGCCAAAACACCTTTTTGCTGAAGAAGAACTTAATAGAGAAAGAGAAAATAAAGCAAAAGAAGAAAAGAAAAAAAGTGTTGAACACGCAAAGAAAGAATATCAAAGAATGGCAGGTGCTGAATTTAATCCTAAAAGCAGAAGAAGATATAGATATAAATGCACCTGAAATAGATAAGGGTAAAAGAAAAAGTATCTTAAACCCTAAATATAGAAAAAAATCGTTTATATCATAAGTGGAATATTTGGAGTAACATTATTATTGTTATTATTTAATGCAATGTTTGGTAGTAAAGAAGAAACTTTAGAACAACCTAAAATTGAAGATATTGCTAAAGAAGAAACACTTTCAACAGATGATTTAAACCAATTAAAGTCTAATACTTCTATCAATGGACAAGAAAGTTCTTTTTCACAACAATTAGAACAAGGAAATTCTGTCTATGATAATATAAACTTGGCTCAACAAAACCAAATGCAAGGTGAGGGAAATTTGAAAATGAAAAACATTGGAAACGGAAGTGGAAACATTAATGGAGTTGACCCTAATCAACAACAAATGGACGAAATAGACGCAAGAGAGCAAGAAAGTTTAAAAAGCCTTAGAAGAAATGGAAAGACAAGCTAAAAAGCGATAGCTATGATACAGATGATACTAGAGCCGATATAGAAAAAGAAGTTGTAGAAAAACCTAGAAAAAAATAGAAATATGATTAAATTAGAGGGAGCAGAAAGTAATATAGCAGTATTTAAAGGTGGAATGGACGATAGAATACAATATGTTAGTGCAAAACAACAAAAAGAAAGTGCATTGAACCAAATGGGAGTATCTACTAAGAAAAGAAATGGAAGTGGAATAGGTAGTGGAGCAAATGGTGGTATAAGTGGTGGAGTAAATATAGACTACCAAGCTAACGAAGTTGATAAAGCAGTTGCTGATTTAATGGGAAGACAACCTACGGACGGAGTTAAATTTAGTGGAAATATTGGTGGAAGTGCTAACAACAGTGCAAGAGCCAATAAAAACTCCTTACTATGCTTATGAAAAAGAAGAGGGTAAATATGATATATTAGAGGGAACTATAATTCCAGCTGTAATAATGAATGAAATAAATTCAGATTATCCAGGTAGGGTAACAGCTATTGTAAGAGAAGATGTTTATGATAGTTTAACAGGTAATTTCTTATTGATACCTAAAGGAAGTAAGGTTATGGGTGAGATGATACCTTTAAAGACAAACGGAGGACTTGAAAGAGTTGCAACTGTTTGGGATAGAATTATTTTAACAAATGGAGATAATATCTTTATGGATAACTTTAAAGGTTTAGATTTATCAGGAATAGACGGAATTGAGGGAAAAAGTTAATAAAAAGATACTTTAAAAAAAGATTGCGTCAATCGTAGCCTCTTCAATATTTGAGGGAACACTTGGAATTGCGTCAACATTACCTGAAATATTACTTAGAAAATATGATACAAGAGATGGAGTAGTATATTCAGAAAAGTGGTGGACAAGTAGGGAGAAAGAATAGGACAATCTTTAACTCAAATAGTTGATGGAGAAGTTCAAAAAGTAGTAACAAGACCTAATACTGTTAAGGTTAAGAGTGGAACAAAAACTAATATTTTTAGTCAATGTAGATATAAGATTACCTAAATTTGAAAGAGTAAGAACTAACAAATAATTTTTAAAAAGTAGGTGTTTTATCTCTAAGGGTAGGACACCTATTTCATTTTATTTAAGGGGTAAGAATGGCATTACCAAAAAGAAAAAAAGAAAAAGTTAAAAGAAACTTATGATTGCTTTTAGGACTATTTCTTGTGGTAGTTATAGGATTAATAATATTTAATGTAGACATCGCTTATATCTTAGCAGGAATTACAGCACTAAGTTTATATGCTTTTCCTTACATTTATTTAGGCAAACAATCTTCTAAAAAAAGCAACAATTTTGAGAAAAAATATGAGGGTATTTTTCAAAAAAATTAGCTGAAGAAAAAGGAAGAAATCAAAAATAAATTAAAACAAACTAAAGAAAAAGTTAAGGAAGAATATAAAAAGATTAGAAATTAAAGACAAAAATCCTGATGAAGATGATGATGTTAAATATTATGAAGAAAAAAATTAAAAAGAAGTTGAAAAGAAAGAAAAATCAACAAAAAGAAAAAAATATGCTAAAAGACAGTGTAAGAATAAAAAGATATTCTTAAAAAAAGAAGATGAAAAAAATTAAAGAAATGGGTAAAACAGGAATACCTAGTTATGATGAACAATTTGCAAAAACTAATAAAGACGGAATGTTAAAAAAATAATAGGAATTGTTTTAGGAAGTTTATTATTAGTTGTTTGGATAACAGTATCAATAGTAGCTTATAGAAGTTATACTAATCGTCTTACTGACAAAGAAATCATACTAAAAAAATTCTGTAATTGAAGTAAATGGTAAAAAAATTTACAGGAGAGATGTTTATAAAATTTGATGAAAAAAATTGGGTAAATTAAAAGAATACAAACATAAATATCCTACTGATGAAGATATAAAAACAATTTGGAATTAAATTAGAACATCACAAAGAAAACAGTTTCTTCAAAGTATTCAATAAATCTTTTGAAGATAAAAGATATGAAGTGGGCAGTTGGTTTAGAAGAGGCTGTAAAAATTCAAGATAAATATAATGAAAAAAATATTTAGCTGAAATAAATAATATCTATGCTAAGATAATTGAACTTGAAAACAAAGGTAATGATTTAAGTAAGAAAGATAAACAAAAATTAAAAAGCTATGCAAGAATTTTATGCAAAATGAACAAGCAACTTTTAATGCTTTTAAATGATTATAAAAATGGGGCTTACATTATTAGATGATAAATATGCTGTTTTATTAAATGAATATGCAGAAAAACAAAGGTAATGGTAGTTTTATCATAAGTTTTATTGTTTGGTGGTTCAATGTATCTATATGGTTCTTATTAATTGCAGGATATGTTGCTAGAAATTTCTTAAATAAAAAGAAGATTTTGACTACACACGGAAGTTCTAAGTGGGCTGAAATGGAAAAACTTATTATTAGGAAAAAGATAGCCAAAAAGCCATTCGCAACTGATTTACTTGTTCCTAAAGGTGTTGTTATGGGTAAATATAATGGACATACTTTAAGAGATAATAGTAAACTCATATTCTTGTGGGTGCACCCACAAGAACAGGGAAAAGGGGTATCACTTATCATACCTACCCTAATAGATAGTTGGAACGAAAGTGTATTTGTACTAGATATTAAAGGTGAAAAACTATCAGTTGACAAGTGGATTTAGAAAAAGAAAGATTTAATAACAAGATAATAAGACTTGCACCTATGTCTACTGAAAGTTGTAAGTATAACCCTATGAATGAAATTGATGTTGCATTTGAGGGTGGGCTTAAAGAAAGTGAACAAATAGATAACATAGCAACTCTATTATCACAAAGTGAAAAACCAGACCCATTTTGGGACGAAAATGGTAGTATCTTTATTCAAGGATTAATGACTTTTGCCTTATATAAAAGTAAGACAAGAGGGATTAGCAATGAAAAAAAGAATAAAAAGAAGTTGAGGGAAGAGATTTAACAGACGCAGAAACCTTAGAGGCAAAATCGTAGAGCAGGATTTTCAGATATAAAATGATGTTTTAGTAAACCCTGATAATGATATGGAATTGAAAGACTATTTGAGTTTCTTAGCAGGACTTTCTCCTAATAAGAATAAAAATGGTAAAACCACTTTATGGAATTCCAGCTGTTGAAACAGTAGAGGAGAAGATGGAAAGAAAGGTTTTAAACAAGCAACTGATGAAAACTTTATCAAAACACTTTGACCCTACTGATACAGAAAAACAATGCTAAACTTATGGGAGTTTTACAAAATTCATATCCTACAAATACAGGAATAATTGATAAAGGAATACACCCAAGTATACAAAAATTATTCTCTAAGATTTGTACAATGTCAGAAAAATATGTTCGGTTCAGTAAAAAGCTGTTGGAGAAACAAAAATTAAAGATGTTCTCTACTCCTATTGTTAGATATAACACAAGTTCATCTGATTTTTAGAATATGGGATTTAATGAACTACAAGACACCTGTATCATTATACCTAGTTATAGAACCAAAAAGACTTAGTTACAATGTCGCCATTTTGCAAGAATAGTATTAATTCAAATAGTAAACGGATTAACTTCTGAAATGGATTACATTAGTGGTAAAGGACATAAATGGAGATTACTGTTTGTACTAGATGAGTTCCCAGCTTTTAGGTAAGATGGAAGTATTGGAAAAAGGTATAGGATATGTTGCAGGGTATGGAATGAAATTAATGATAATCCTACAATCTTTAGACCAATTATTTAATATTTATGGAGAAAAAGAATGGATTTATGTCAAATTGTGCTGTCCAAATATTCTATACAGCCAATGAAAACCAAACAGCTAAATATGTAAGTGAAACATTCGGAAGTGAAACGATAGAATATGAAAACAAGAGTGGAATGAAAGCATTTAGTAGTGGTACGAAATCTGAAACAAGACAATCAAGAAACTTGTTATCAGTAAGTGAGGTAAGAAATCTTCCGTCTGATAAAAATTCTTATATCAGTCAGTGGTAAACCTCCTATCTTAACTGAAAAGATACAATACTTTAAAGTACCTGAATATAAAGGTAGAACAAAAATACCTTATGTTATAAGTGAGGATTAGATAAGATAGAAGATAACAAGAATATTGAAAAATGATTTATCATATAAATTAACAAATCCTAATAATGATGATATATTAAATAGATATGAAGTGTTCTATGAACCAAAAGAATGAAGTATATGGAGTTGAAAGTACATTTTATAGATATTACAAAGTATGTTATGTATTAGGATATATGAAACAACCATTAATATTTGCAAGATATGAAACGATTGTAGAAAAATGGAAAAACAACTGTTGTTGCAAAAAGGATTTGTTGGAGATTTATTAAATAACTTTGACTATAATGGTAAAAAAATAAAGGAATAGTTTTATCAAGAGCAAGAACAGGACTTATTAAACATCAAGAAGATATTTTAAGTGGAGTTATTGCTAAGGTAACTAATACAGATTTAAAGACTTACTATAAAAGAAAGTATTGCTGGTGAGGGAAGATTTGCTGATAAAGAGTACAAGAAAGCTACTGGAAAAGAATTTAGAACATTTATTTGACTTAGATAATCAAAGTATGATAGATGATTTAGCTGTTTTAAATAGAAGTATTTCTATGAATAAAGGAGAAGAATTTTTCTAATTTATTCTTACCTATAAACTCTACTTTGATATTAGACCTTGAAGAAACAGATAAAGACAGAGCAGAAATGGTATTCTATGGAGCGTCTTTATATGATGGATTACTTGAAAACAATTTTAAAAGTGAATGGTGGTACAAACATTAAAGATGACAACAGTAAAGGTGAAGATAGTTTAAGTGAAGAAATTATTAATCCTAATAATACAGAAGAACTTATTCTAACAAGTTATGAAAATTTCTATAATTTCTTGAAAGAAGATAAAGAAAAAGGAGAAAAATCTACTGTAAATACAGATGATTGGGAACAATATTTCTAAATATTATGGAACAAAAAGTCCATTCTTAAAAAGTTAAGAATGACAATGGTGGAGTAAATTCATTACAAATAATCTTTTGAAGAAAGAATAAAGGAAATTAAATTAGCTTTTAGAAAAACAATAAGAATTTAGAGTTTTCTTTGAAAAATGGTAAGGAAAAAAATACTCTAAATTTGAATTGAAAAACTGTTACTGTAAAAAGATGAAAACGGAAACAACAGAGAACAAGTTATTGAAGAATTTAAAGAAGAATTTAAAGAACAAAAAGTATTAGGGAAACCCAAGTGTTGATTATGATTTAGTAAGAAGATATTGGATTAATTATACAAGTAAATTAGATGATGAAAAGTATGCAGATTTCATAAATAACCATTATGATGATTTCGTAAGTTATTTAGCTAAGAAAAATTACTAGAGAAACTTATGTAATGATACTTTCTAAATTTGAAGTAATTGACCCACAAACTGAAAGAGTAATAGAACATAAAAATCTATGTACCTATTAAAATGAAAGTTGTTGATATAGGAAAAAGCAAAAAGAAGACGAAGACAAGGATTTAGATAAGCAAAAATGGCAAATGCTATTTTAAGAAATTTAATAAAAATATTTAAGAAATAATAATGCAACTTGGAACGCATTACAAAAAGATGTAAGAAGTAGCTTAGTTGAATGGGAAAAAGCAAAAGAAGACACTCAACTAAGAAAGGAAAATGCTAGATAATGTCGGATAGGCATTTGCTAGATATAATCATTAAATAAAATATGGTAATGGATAACTAAGTTATCTTATTAAGGTAACTGTTATCTGTTACTATATAAAATTGGTAGAAAAATAAAAATAATTTTACTAGAAAGGGGTAAGACAGTATGAAAAGAAGATTTAAAAAGAAAAGGTAGCAAAGAAAAATAGGAAATAAAATAGACATAGTAAAAAGAATTTAATTAATCAAAAAGAAAAAGAAAAAGTCCTAAGCAAATAAGACTTGAAAAAAATGAAAGCTGAAATGGAGGCTTTAAAGAAAGAAATCTATAAAGATGACAAGAAAACCATAAATGATATGATAAAAAGTCGTTGAAAGTTTAGATTATAAAAAAGTTCTTAAAGATATTTCAAAAATGACAGATGATACTTTTTACTAAATAAAATAATAGACTTTGCTGTTGCACAAAAACGAAGAAGTTAAAGGTAAATTTGTAAAAATAAATGAACTAATTAATTCAGAAGAAAATAATGAAAAGAAAATTTATGAATTAATGGGATATGATTACAAAGAAATGATGAAACTAAAAGAAGAAGAAGAATTAGCTGAACTTGAAGAATTGGAAGACGAAGAACTTGAAGAAGAACTTGAAGAAGAAGTTGAAGATGAAAATTCTGAAAAGGAAGAAAATTCTAAAACAGTTGAAATCGAAGAAACTGAAACAACAGATAATAAAGAAGAAAAAAACTATTTTAATGATACTGAAGAAACAGGGTATTAATTTAAAAAGAAAAGAAAAGGCTAGAAATTAACTAGCCTTTTTCTTTGATGATATTCTCTAAGATAAGTATGTTCTGATAGTAGCACCTAAAAAAATATTTAATATTACTTTTATAATCAAAAATATAACAAGAGTAGAAGATATGATAAGACATAAAGAAGAAAAATATTGCTAACTTTATCATATCAGGAGTGATTTCTATAATATCTATTTTAGGAAAAGAAATGAGAATAAATAAACATTATTCCTATAATTTTATAAAGAGCAAATAGAAATAATGGAGCAGTTAAAAAGAAAGAAATCTTCTTAAATTTATAACTAGCTTTTTAGATTAATATATTCACATTTTAATTCTTTTTCAGATAAACTATTGTAATATTCATTTATTTTAACATAATTTTCATATCTTTTCTTTTTGAAACTTTGTTAAGATATTTTTTTATTTTATCATTGTAAAGAAACATTTTAGTACCCTTTTTTATTATAATTTAGATTATTATAATTTTTAATTATTTATTATATATTTTAATTTATTATACATTATTTTACATTATTTTACATTATATCACTTTTTAAAAAAATAAAAAAATATTTTTTTCGATAACTTTAAATAGACTTATAAGTCTATTTAAGACAACATTGTCCTAAATGCTTGACATTTCGCTTTGTATATGGTATAATATAGCCACAAGGGAGAAGTAGACCAATATAAACCCTTAAAAAGGAGATTGCAATGAATAACAGAATAGAGGCATTTAGAGGTGTTCTAAAAGCTAATGGTAGAACTTTATATAATGGTACAAAAGTAAAAAAATTAAATACAAGAACAACAACATATTAGATGTTAAATATATAGGATATGATTATGCAAAATGATTTATTTGAGTTTGAAAGAAAAAAAGTAATCTCTTAAAAAGCAATTATGAGAATACCGACAGTACAAATTAATCATAGAGAGTTATATGCTGTTTGGTAAGTAATAAAGGAGTGAATGAAAAATGATGAATTTAGATGATAGACAACAAGTAAATGAATTTATAGTGGAACAAATGAATAGTGATTATGAGTTAGAAACAACTTATAAATTAACACAAACATTAATGGAAAAAGATATAAAAATTAGAATTAAGAAAATTTGACAAAGATAGATTTGAAAAGACTTTAATGAATGTTTTATTAAAGAAAAGAAACGAAAAACTATGATGAAACATTTTTTTATAATAAATGTGTATACTATCTTAAAAAGAAGTAATGAGAAAGTATATATTTTTAAATCACTTTGATGAATTGACAGAACTAACTTTACAAGCAAAAAATAGAATACGAAAGAATAGTTGCCGAAGAAAAAGGAACAACTTCAAAAGACGCTTATAAACAATATTTAGAAGTATATGATAACTTCTTTGTATTCTTACCAATAGAAATCTTATCTCAAATAACTATGATATATGTAGGACTTGTAAACGAAGTTTTAGATAGAGATGTAAATGGTGTTAAAAAAAGCTAAGGTTGTAGTTAGAACTAAAAAATATAAAATGACTTACAACAAGTACCATTTTCTGAAAAGTGTTTTATTCAGAAACGAAGTTGAAATAATGAAGAAAAATACAAACAATGAAAAGATAGAAAGGTTAAAAGTTTTGTTTAGATAAAAGTTTTTTTAAAAAATAACTTACCTTGACTAGAAAAAGGAGAAAAATGAAAAGAATGTTCAAATTAATTTTTTTCTTATATTTGTTTTTGTAATCAAGCAAGAAATTTATTCTTCAACTACGCCAATAGTTCCCGTAGTTACTATTATAGCTACAAGTGGAAAAAAATAATAAAAATAAAACAACAAATTTAAAGAATTATATAAAGATAAGAATGATTTTTGTAGAACTTGATAATATTTTATCAATAGAAGAAAAAGAAAGTATGAATGATATAAATGATTTAGAAAACAGAGAAAAAGCCTATAATGAATTAAGAGAAAAATATAGTAATGAAATTCTTTTTAGAAAAAGAAAGACTAAAAAAAGAATACGAAAAGATTATTAAAGAAGAAGAAATACTTAAAAATGGTAGTTTTTCAGAAAAATAAATGTTCTATTCTTTGAGATTTAAAAATATTATACTTATGGTGCAATATTTCTAATTTTTAATTTTTATTATAAATAAAAATAATAAAATAAGAGAGTAGGGGTAAAACTATGGAATTGCGTGATGAAACAAAAAAATACAAATAAAATATATACTTGATTTAATTGAAGAATATAAAGATAATTTAAAAAAATAATAGAATAAAGATTGAAGATAATAGAGAAATATTTAGTTGTGAAATTTTTAAAGAACTTATAGATAGTCAAACAGAAAAGGAATTTATAAAAATATTTAAAAACTAAAAATCTAACTTTTGTCAAAAGACATAAAGATTTAGAATTGAATTTATCATATTTAAGAGAAAATGATAGATTTAAAAAAATATTTCTCTAAAATCTTTTCAGGAAGAGAAGATAATGCCAAAAATGAGATATGAAATATTAGTTTTTAGAAATGAAGAAGTTGAGGTAAGTTATGGTAATACAAATAAGTCTGTTTAGTTTAATAATGTTGTTATTTACAGCAATTATGATGAAGTTATCTAATAAAGTTTTTCAGATAAAGACGAAAATAAATGGAGTGCTTGTTTTATAATTTTTGGAATAATAGTTTTGCAATAACATATTGGTTTCTTAAAAATAAAAATAGAATAAAAATAAAAAATTAAAAATGAAAATTAATTACTAGAATTAATGATTTTTTATGCTAAAATAAATAAGGTAAAACAAAAGTGGACTTACAAGTCTATTTTAAAAATATAAAAAAATTTAATTTAGGAGGAAGAAATGACAATATTAGGAATTTTTAAAAATTGGTAGGGATTGCAAGTGTATTCGTATTTATCATAGGTATGTTTGGTTATGTTAAAGTACCTGATGATAAAGTATGTTTTATAAGTGGTTTTAGAAAAAAAGAAGAGTTACAGGAAAAATAGCTTTTTATCTTCGTTGGTTTGAAAAGAGTTGACTATCTTGATTTAAAAGGCTTTTTCAGTAGATGTCAACACAAGTGAAGATGTACCTACTAACGATTATATAAATATCAAGGCAGACGCTATTGCAAAAGGTGCAAATAGATGAAGAAGTTCTTGATAAAAGCTAGTAAAACTTTTTAAATAAACCAAGTTCAACAATAGCTGATGAAATTAAAGATGTTTTAGAGGGCAATCTAAGAGAAATTATAGGACAATTAAAAAAATTGAAGAAATAGTACAAAACAGAAAAAGAATTTAACAATAAGGTTCAAGAAAAATGTTTCTCCTGATTTAAAAGAAATGGGATTAAAGATAATTTCGTTTACTATTCAAAAACTTCCAAGAAGAAAGAGGAATTATTGAAAATCTAGGAGCAGAAAAATGAGGCAAAGATTACAAAAAGAGGCTTTTAATTGCTAGAGCCAAAGCTGAAAGAGATGTAAACATTGAAAAAGCTAAGGCAACAAAAAGAGGCAATAGATGTTAAAGTACAAACAGAAACAGAAATTTCTATAAAAGAAAATGAACTTAATATTAAAAAGCTGATTTAAAAGTTCAATCTGATACAAAAAGCTATGGCAGATGTTACTTATGAAACTAGAAATCACAAAAAGAGAAAAGAAGTAGAACAAGCTAAAGGAGAGGCTGATTTCCAAAAAGAAGAAATCAATATTAAAAACTCAAAAAAAGCTAAGTTAGAGGCTGAAGTAAAAAATGAACAAGAAATTAAAGCAGACGCTGAACTATATAAAAAGAAACAAAGACGCTGAGGCAAAAACTTATAGAAAAAGCAAAAGAGAAATGGAGGCTATCAAATTAGAGGCAGAAACTAAAGCCTTAGCAAAAAAATTAGAGGCAGAGGCAGACGCTGAGGCAATTAGAATTAAAGCAGAGGCAAAATGCTAAAGCAATAGAACAAGAGGGATTAGCACAAGCTAAATCAATTCAAGCTAAACTTAATGCAGAGGCTGAGGGTAAAAAGAACAGTTTACTTGCATGAGGCAGAGGGATTAGATAAAAAGGCAGAGGCTATGAAAAAATATGGAGAGGGAGCATTACTTGAAATGTACTTCAAAGCACTTACCTGAAATTGCTAAAAAAATGTTGCAAGTCCACTTGAAAAAGTTGATAAAATCACTATGTATGGTGAGGGTAATGGAGAAAAGATGATAGGCGACATTACAAAAAAATGATAGAAAAAGGTAAACAGTGGTGTAGGAGATAGCTTTAGAATAGATTTAAAAATCTGTAATAGCTGGATATTTCACTAAAGGTGTTATGGATAAAAGATAAACAATAAAAACAACAAATGAAAACAAAAAAATCAATAAAAAATTAAAAGAATGAATTAAAGATATAGTAATGAAAATATAGTAATGGGTAGTTGAGTGAAAACTACCTATTATTATAGAAAAAGACATAGAGAAAGAAAAGGAAGTGAATTGAATGATTATTAATGAAATTATGGACACAATAAAAAGCTAAGAAAAGTGTTTTGGTATTAGGAAAGATGAAAAAGCCAATAAAAAGATATATGATAATTTAATATCTTTTATTTCAGAAAGAAAAAAAGAAACTAGAAGATTGGAAGAATATCTAGTTTGCCATATTGTAGGAAATGAGAGTAAAGAAAAAAATTTGTAGAGTTTTATGAAAAAGAATATAGAAAGTCCTTTCTTAGCTTTTTTTAACAACTGAAAAAGATTTTCCTGAAGAATTTGAAAAAAATATAATACAAAAAAAGTTACATAGAAAAAGAATTTGATAAAGCTAAAGAATATACTGATGTATTTTTGGACTTTTGATTGTTTTTATTCTATTTCTAATGATTATAGTTTCTTTCTTAATGTAGGAAAAATTAAATTCTAAAGAGAATGACATTCAAATGCTATTTAAAAAAATAAAATAAAGGGATAAGATGAAAAAATGAAAATTAATAAAGAATATTCTAAAAAAATTTAAAAAAATAAAATAATAACATCTGATATGTTATATGATAGTATTTTTCTTTAAATAAAAAGAGCAAAAAAATTGTAGAGATAAAAAATCAATACAGTTGGACTAAATATTATTATGGATATTTTGAAAAAAATGAATGAATATTATAATCAAAAAGATTTTCTTATAAAGAAATTTTTAAAAACCTAAACTTATTCATAAACAAAAAAATTGAAAGTTATTATGGTGAAATAAAAATATTTGTATTTTTTTATATTATGAGATGTCAAAAGGTAGTTTTCATTCTCCTATTACAAAAAGAAATAATCAAAAAAAGATTATCCTGATTTAAAAAAATAGAAAGGATAGATGATGATTTTTATACACAAGGTAAAAGAAATTGAAGAATTATTATCAGTACAATTTGTGAATAAGTTAATTGAATTAGTTAAAACTAATGATTTTGAAATACAAAGAAAACAAAGAAAAAGGAATGATATAGATGAAAAAAGTATTGATATACTATTTGATATTTATTTTAGGAATAGCTTTTATTTCTTTTAGTAGATAATTTTTGTAGGACTTTTTAATTTTAGGAATTTTAGTAGCACTTAATTTTGATAAATTAAAAAGAAATAGTTTTAAATTTAAAAGGAAAAAAATTAGATAAAAAGATTGATAAAAAGTAAAAAAAGTAAAAAAATAAAAATAAAAAAAGTAAAGGTTAGTTAGAAATAACTAGCCTTTTATCATATAATATATTAATAGGGAAAATATTTATAATAAATATAATATTATAAAGGACAACATTGTCCAAAACACTTGATTTTTATAATTTATATGGTATAATATAGATATAAAATTTAGATGAAAGGTAGGTAAAATTTATGTTAGAGAAAAAAATTGATTACAAGAAATTAGAAAAAGAATTTAATAGAAATTAGAAGTGAATTTACGAATATTCCTTTTGGAGTTTCTACTAAAGAAATTGAAAGTTTTTTTAGAAAGTCTTGAAGATACTAAAGACATTGTTTTAGGTATCAAAGAAAAATTAGAAGTAAAAGAAAAATTTTTATGAAAAGCTAGATGAATATTTTAATGGAGCAACTTTTGATAATGTAATGGCAATGATAGGTATTTTAAATAATGCTTTTGATAAAGAAATTAAGAGAATTAAAAACAAAGATATGTTTTCAGTTGAAGAAAGAGTAAAAAAAGGAAAAAAAGTTGAAAAAAACGAAAGACTTTAAAAGATAAAAATAATAGAATTAGCAAAAGAAGAAGATAAAAACAGAAGAACAAAAATAAAGTAGAGAGGAAAAAGAAGAAAGAAGAAGTTAAAAGAAGAAGAAGTAGCAAAAGTTTTTTTCAGAAGAAATTTCAGATGAAAAGAAAGATAATTGTAAAAAGCAATTTACAAAAAAACTTGTTGACAATGGACAATTTATCTTTAATAGATTTTAAAAAAATTAAAAAAACTAAAAAGAAAGGGGGTTTAAAAAAATGAGTGATGAGAAATATCGTGCTATTTATGTTTTAGGTAATACAAATAAAGGATATATACATAAAGGCAATAAAAAAATGCTAAAAAGAAAAAATTTAAGGGTTTTAAAAAAAGTATCTTGTCGTCAAAAGTATATTTGATTGTGAAAGAAAAAGCACAAATATACTTGGAACATTGTGGAAATATATCACAAGATAAAGTTGAAGCAACTGTTTTCAAACAAGAACAAGATAAACTAAAAGAAAAAAAGTACAGATAAAAGTTAATTTAGCCTTAACTAATAAAGATGAAACTGAAATTAGTGAAGAACATAGATTAACACTTGACGAATTTAAAAGCAATTAAAAAAATTATTTGAATTTGAAAAATACACTTAGATGAAAATGCTATTTATTGCGACGCAGGAGATTATCATTTCTTTAAATAAAGCGATAAAAGGTAACAAATTCTAAAGGAAAACTTTTATTTGATATTTTCAAGGAAGATAAAAGTGAATATGAAGTATTTCAATATTTTTTTAAGAAAAAAAGATTGGAAAGAAGAAGATGAATGTATAGTTTTAAATAACTATGGAAAAGATAATGAAATTCAATATGCAGAGGCTATCGCTATGTATTTTGGATTAGAAATTGCTATAAGAACAGGTGCTAAGGTTTTATATTCAGATAATGAAGATGTTATCAAAGTTGGAGTAAAGGTTTAGGGAAGTTTAAAGACAGAACACGATATAGAAACAGTATATGCACTATATAAAGAAAAAGACAGGAATTTGAAAAATTAGGTGGTGAAGTAAAACATATTTATGGTGAAATAAACCCAGCTGATTTTGGAAAGCATAGAAAACCAAGTAATTGTAAATTTGTAGGAAAGAATACAAAACATATTACTATTGATGAATATGAAAGACTAAAAGAAAAATCTATGATAAGATTGATAAAGGAAATTCAGTAGGAAAGAAAGATGAAAGTTTTCTTAATGAAGTTATAAAAAAATTAGAAAATTAAAAAATTTATGTAAGAAAAATGAAAGGGGAAAGAAATAATGGAAACTATTAAATTACCTGAAAGTGCAAAAAGTTGTTAAAGTTGCAAGTAAGACATTTAAGATGAAAGAACTTAAAAAGAATGTCAAAAGATGAGTTATGGACTATATATAAAGAAAAACATTGGTAAAAATGTCCTTATATAGATGTCAACCATTATTGTACAATTCCTTTACTTATTATAAAAACAAGGAAAAAGAAATTGTAACTCAAAAAGTGGGGAATAAATTTTAAAGATGAACTTATTTTTAAACTTTAAAGAAAATGATTATGTAGACTTAAATTTATATGAAAAACGGAAAAAGTTTTTGTAGTGATATATACCTTATTAAATAGATGAAATGGAGATGAAAAAAATAATGTTATTTTGTGAACACTGTAAAGGGATAATAAATGATAATGAAGATTTTTATGAAATACACAACAAATTCTATTGTAAAGAATGTGTTGTAGATGATAATGGAGTATATGAAGTAAATGGCACTAATATATCTGTCAATACAAAAACATAAATTCTTTTATAAAAAAATCAAGCTAGAAAGCATAGAAATTTTTGGAGAGGCAACTAGAAGAATTGAAGATGATATATACAATTTAGAAGATAGTTTAAAATATTGTATAGAACAGGTTACAAGAAATACTAAAAAAAGAAAACAAAAAGTAGTATAAAAGCATTGGGAAAAAGAGAGTAGAAGAAAAGAAAAAAATATTTAGAAGAGTTTTTAAAAAGCTACTTCAACTGAGGGAACACTTTTCTAAAAAAGGGGGAAAAATGGATTTATCAAGTAAAATAATGATAGGTTATTGCATTATGGCAGTAGGTGGGTTATTTTTTTATCATTACATTATTATCAATAATAATACTTTCAAAATGAGCCAGAACTAAAAATCTAATAAATGGGGTTATTTTTTTCTTATAATATTTATATTTGTAATAATGTTTGGATATTCTTATAAAGCAAAAAAATCAAGAACTATTAAATATTGAAAAAGAAAAAGTAGAGAGTATAGAAAAAATTAAATTAAGGAGAAAAAAATGGAAAGAAATTTAGATTTATTCAGTGAAGAATATATCAAATCAACGCTTGTTTATAATCACATACAGGAATTACAAAAAGAAAAAAATTATATTATCGAACTGTTATGTCCTTTATATGATAAACTAAGTGAAAAGATAAGAAACAGTTTCATATAGATTTAGAAACTTTTATAGGTAAATATGCCAAGAAAGTGGATAAAGTTTTGAAAAAGAAAGTGAAAAGAAAATGGAAAAAAATTAAAAAAATTATTACAAAGGAAAAAAGTGATTAAGTTATGAAAGATTGGAATGATATTGTGAGTAGTGAATTACAAGAAGAAAAACGAAAAGCACTAGAAAGTGAAACAAAAAAATCATTTTCCAAAAATAAATATTTTGTTTTATACTACCATTAAAGAAATTGATGAAAAACCTTAATAACAATTTTACTAATGATAAAAAAATAAAAAATTGAAAAATCAGAGAATACAAATTCTGAAATTATGAATAAAAAAAGATGAAAGTTTTCTTGAAGACTTTGATGAGAACGAAGAAATTGAAAAAAATTAAAAAAGATAAAAATACAGGAGATAACATTGAAAAATAATAAATTTATAAGAAAAATATAATTTTCATATATCTACTCAAAAAGAAAAATAAAAAAAGATATATAACCTATTTAAAAATATAGATAATTTTTTTCAATAGTTATAAAAACAGAGAATAATGTAAATGGTAATGAAATTTGGTATGATTTATATGAGGTAGGAAATTGGGATTTAACAATTTCAAGAATAAAAAGGCTTTCAAGAATGAATTTAAAAAGCAAATTTTTACAAAACCCATTAATAGTTGAAAAAGAAGAAAACCATTGAAAATGAAGTAAATTATTTAATGATAGTTTTTTTCAGATGAATTATAAATATCAAATAGAAACTGATGTTGAAGATGGAAATGAATTTGATTTCATATATTGTTGTATAAAAAAATCAATGAATTGAATGAATTGGAAGTGAATATTATGATGGATTTTGATTATGTAATGAGCAGACCTTTATCAGAAGAAGAACAAAAAGAAGTAGAAAAACTTATTAAAAAAATAAAAAAACCTAAAAAGAAACACAAGATTTTTAGTTTACCCTAAATCAAAAAAATGATTTTTTTAAAAGAAAATGATAATGGATTTGAAGTAAAAAGATTTAGAATTAAGGAAAGAAGAACTTGAAAGAGAAGAAAAAGGAGAAAAATGATGAAAACTTATAAAAATCACTGATAAAGAAGTCGCTAATTTAGAGTTACAAAAAGTTACAATTACACCACTAACTTATACTTATAAGGATATGTCGGATAGAGTAGAAGTAAAACAAGGAATTGAAATAAATATAAAAAAATAAATCAAATTCTTAATAATAATGATTTAAAAAAATTTAACTTCTAATTTTGAAAAAATAGAAAATAAAAATAAATTATTATATGAATAAAGAAGTTTATCATAATAACCTTTATTGTCTTTTTAATGAAGATAAAGAAGATTGGAAAAAAATTATATCGTATAATTATGGAAAAAGAGCAAAGATATAAATAATAAAGATATATACTGTATTCAGTTACAAAATGATAGAAGTAAAAGATTTAAAAAAATGGTTTATATTTTATCGGAGCATACATTGAAAAATAAGAAAATAGATGAAAAAAATTTTACGAATTAAACTCTGAAACATATTTAGAAAAAGAATTTAATTATGAAAAAAATTACTTGAATTTTTTTGAAAAACTAATAAATATAAGGTGTATAGCATAGATAAAAAAAGACGAAATAAAAAGAATTAATTAATATAATTAAAGAATTAGGCTTTGAAGAATATCAAATAACGCCTTATGAAGTAAAAAGGATTTGACACTTTAGAAGAAGATTTGGAAAAATTAATAAAATAATAATTAAAAATTTTAAGATGAAAGGAAAAGATAAAAAAATGAAAGAGTTTAATATTGAAGATTTAGAAAAATGAAAAAAATAAATGCGATACAACTTGAAAAAGTGTTTCACAAAACAAATAAAGATGATAAAGTTGAGAATAATTTTATTGGGTTGAGAATTTTCACAAATAAAATAGATGGAGAAGATTTGAACAATAATAACTTGAAATATCTTAACACTAATGAAAAAGCCTTTAAAAAGAAATTTTTTTAGACACCTTAGCTTATGAAAAAGTTATTCAAAAAGAATGAAAAAAAGAATAATGAAAGTAACAATGAAAAAGCTAATGACAAATCTAAATATGATGTACTATACTTTTTATAAATTATATATCTATAAAGGTTATGAATTTTATTATGGTTCAAAAACCTACTTTTACTTGGAAATTGTAAAGGTAAGAGATTTAAAAAAATGGATTATTTTCAATTCCTGTTCTTCCTAATTTAATTAATAAAAAAATATAGGAACTATTCAAAGTAAAGATATAGACTTAGAAATTGTTGAAGATATAAAAAAACGAATTATAAAAAGTTTGGTTAGATTGATGATGAATTATGATTTAAAAGGTTTTAAATGAAAAAAATATAGATTTGATTTCAAAAAAAGATATACGACAATTTAAAAAGCGAAATAAATGAATGTATTATAAAAACCTTATGAAATTAAATCACTTGCTAATATTGAAAAAAGATATAGAAAAAGAAATTCAAATAGAAAAAGAAAAAGCTAATAGAAATTATTACGATTATGATGATGAGGATTAATAAAGGAGAGATATTATGAAAGAAATGGGAAAAAGATGTTCAGTTTTTATTTTTTTCAATAATAAAAAGTAAACTTTTCAAGAAAAATTAGAAAGACTTATAATTTTACTCATAAAGATATAGCTTTATTAATTTTTTTAGAAGTGAAAGTTCTGTTGAGCAATACGAAAAAGAAAAAAATTGGTACTTCCACTTTCTATCTTATCTTTATTAATTTTAGAGTTAAAATTTCTAAAAAAAGAAATTGAAAACTTATTACTTGAAATTGATGAAGAAATTAATACATCTGAAATAGAGGCTAAAGGAAAAAGCCTTTTGAGTATGTAAGAGATTTTTGTTGAAAAAAACTCTTGAAAATGTATTTGATGAAATTGATGAAGAAAGTAAGCACAAGCCTTTAGACATAATTAGATTAAAAAGAACAAATAAAAAGCGTATATAAAGAAATATGAAACAAACAATAAAAAAACATTATAAGAAAAAAATTGATGAAACTGTACTTGCAAAAAGAAATTATAAGTTATTTAGGTTTTAAAATAAATAATTTTATTGAAGAAGATGAAAAATCAAAAGAACCTGAAAAAAGAAACATTTGAAGAAATTTTTAGAAGAAGAATAAAAAGGAGATAATATGGAAACAAACAATACTATAAAAAAACAATCGCTAAAAAGGTTAAAAGATAAAAAGAAAAACAAAAATAATTTAAAATTAGATGATGTAGCAATTTTAATGAATTTATCAACTGTTACACTACATAAATATGAAAAATTTAGGAATAACAAATATTCCAATAGAAAATATTGAAAAAATTAGCTGAAATTTATAATACAACACCCTCTTTTATAATGGGGTGGACAGATGAAAAAAATAGAAGATGATATTTTTAGAAAAAGATGATAATGAACAAGAAACAAATTTGTTAAAATAATATGTTAAATATGTTAAGAGATTATAACTATAAAAATCAATATCATAAATCAAGAAAGTAAAGAAGAATATTATCAAATTATAAGCACAAAAGAAAGAATTTTAAAAATAAAAAAAGATGATTTGATAAATATATGTCTTTCAACTAAAAAAATATTTTTTTAGATTTATTAAAGAATTATGGTAAAGGTTTCAATGAGAAAGGGAAGTGGGAATAAATATGGAAAAATACAGAAAAAAATTTTTACAGATTAGGATATGTAGATAGCTTTTAAGCCTGATGATTTTTTTAAATATGATGGTGAAACACTCCTAGATATATTTGTAACGATACAATATAAACTATATCTAATACAAGGAGATACAGAATTATTCTTCCCTACTGATGAACCTAATGGAGAAAAACATAGGAAAGAGAATTAGTTATTATAGCCATAAGGCTTTTAGAAAATAATGTATCAGTATTGGAAGATGTAAAAATAAGAGATTATGTAAACTGTTTTATTAATGCCGATAAGAAGTTAGAAGTAAAGATAAATAAAGTTGAATTAGAAAAGTTAGGATTTAGATTAGGATATAAAAATACTATCTTATGGAAAGAATGTAGTATTAATTGATAAAGATAGAAATGAAGTATTACATAGTGCAAGAGAAGTTAAAAATAACTAAAGAAGAATTTGAAAAACATTATTATAAAAAACTCAAAAAGTATTTAAGAAATTTGAGAAAAATACCTAGTGAAAAGGTACTACTATTCTTTAATGATATGTTTGATGAATAGGAATTAAAAAAGATAAAAAAACAAAAAAAGGACTTGCAAGTCCTTTTTTTATTTATAGACATTATTGTCTATTTTACTTGAAAAAAATATTATTTTTTTTATGGTATAATATAAATAATAAAAATATCAAAAGAAAGGAATAAATAATGAAGAAGAGGAAACTGAAGAAATTATAAAAAAAGACATAAAAAAATTAGACAGGAATGAATTAAAAAGAAATTTTAAAAGATTGTGGAATTAAAAATGTAAAAAAGTGTTGCTAAAAATAAAGGTGGTGTAATTTTTAGATGATAGAAAATAAAGTAAATATTGAATATATAAATATAATAGGACTTTTTAATGAAAGAGATGTAATGATTGATTTAAAAGAATTTAGTAAATATTTTTTTGTAGGGAGTTAATGGTTGTGGAAAAACAACTACTCTTAAAAATTTTAAAAAGGAATATTTACAGACAATTTACTATCTATCTATAATATAGATTTCAAAGAACTTCATATTAAATTTAAAAACGAAGATGTTGTGATAATTAAAAAAAGAAGATTTTTTTAATTCTGATTTAGGAAGAGATAATGGAATTTCAAATTTAAAAAAATTATTAAATAAATATAAAACTAAAGAAAAAAGTATTATTTTTATCTGATTGTCGTCAACCTGAATTTGATTTTATAATTGAAGATTTAGAAGTTGAAAAAGATGTTGAAGAATTTATAAAAAAATATGCGAAAAACTTCTTGTATAACAAGACTTTAAAAAGCTAAAAAAATATGAGTAAAATTTTAAATTCTAAAAAAATAGAAATAGAAATTTTAGATAAAGATAATCTTATAAAAAGATAATGAGTTATCAAAAGGAGAAAAAGAAATACTTTCTATCTTTTTCAAAACTATATTTTTAAAGGCAAAAAAAGACATTATTTTACTAATAGATGAACCTGAAAATTCTTTATCTATTAATTGGCAAAAAAAGAATTAATACCAAGTATTGTAAAAAGTGGAAAAATGTAGTCTTATAGTTACAATGACACATTCTCCATTCATATTTCAAAAATGAATTTTTTTGAAACTTGTACAAGAGAGTTATAAAAATATAGTTCAGTTTTTTTAGGAAATACAGTTCTAAGAAATTTTATAGTTCAGTTTTTTTGAAAAAAACCAAAAATTAAAAAGGAAAGGGGATAAAATGGAGTTAAACTGAGTTATAATTAGAAACAGCATTATTTTTAAATAAATATATTAGAATAGAAAGAAATAATCAAAAAGATATGACTAATATAATTTCAGTAGATGTTTTATTGAAAAAAATCTATGATATTAATACAAATAAGGAATTATTGTTTTGACAGTCGTGAACGAAACGAAATTATTGGTGTTATAACAGATATAAGTAATAAAGATTTTGTATTAAAGAAACCAATATATTTAAGTGATTGTTTAGATTTAATTTTTGATGAAAAAAAGAAATGTACAAAAATAAGAGTAAATAATTTTTTTATTATTTCAAGCAGGTTATAGGCTAGATTATGAAATACTAGGTTTTTTTATTTCTGTTCAGATAGAAGAAAAAGGCGATATTAAATTATCACATAAAGAGTTTTTTTAAAAAAATAATATGATAATATAAAAATATTTTAAGCCAAAAATTTATTACATATTGCAAAAATTATTATAAGAAAAATATGAAAAAATTCACTAGAAAGAAAAACTCATTAAATAAATTATTATAAACGACTTTTTTTAAAAATAGTGAACTAAGAAATTTTATAGTTCATTATTTTTTTATTTTATTATCATATATTAGATAAATATAAAATATAAAAAGATATAATTAAAATTCTTTTAATTTTTCTTTTTAAAAAAACATTGATTTTTGCAATCTATATGGTATAATATAAATATAAATCAAAAGGTAATAAACTATTGATTTTTAAAGAAAAAAAGGTTAAAAATTATACAAAAAAACTCATTTGAAATTATTGCGAAAAAGGAGATGAAAAAAATATGAAAAAAATTAAAAACTAAAAACATAATTTAAAAAGAAAAATACAAATTAGAAAGGTAGGTGGAAGATGTATAAAGCAATAAAAAAATAGAGTTAAAACTAACAAATGAACAAAAGATACAAGTAAACAAAACTATTGAGTTGAAAGATTTATATATAATGAATATATTAAATATAATCAGGAACAATATGAATTAGGAAATAAATTTGTAAGTGCTTTTTGATTTTTCTAAGTATATCAATAATGTCTACCTACCTAATAACCCTGATAAGAAATGGATTAAAAGATGTATCTTCTAAATCAGTTAAACAAGCAATGATTTATAGTGAAAAGGCTTTTTAAAAACTTTTTTTAAGGGTTTAAGTTCATTCCCTGTTTTTTTAAGAAGAAAGGTAAGAATGAAATGGGTGCTTATTTTGTTAAGAACAACAAAGCTGATTTTGAGTTTTATAGACATAAAAATAAAGATACCTACATTGAAATTTGTAAGAGTAAAAGAATATGGATATATACCCTAAAAAAATGCTAATATTAAAAAAGTGGTACTATATCTAAAAATAGCTGATAGATACTTCCTATCACTTGTTATGGAAGTTGAAGACACTATAAAAAGAAACTAACACAAGCACAAAAAGGATTAGGAGTAGATTTAGGTATAAAAGATACAGCTATATGTTCTGATGGTAGGGTATTTAAGAATATAAATAAAAACTAAGAAAAGTAAAGAAAATTAAAAAAAGAAAAATTAAAAAGAGAACAAAGAAAGATGTCAAGAAGTGTGGAATATTCTAAATCTAATAAGATAAAAGTTAAAAAGAATGTAAGAATTTTAATAAGAAAAAAGTTAAAATTGCAAAAGATTGTTTTATAGACTTAATTGTATTAGATATGATTATAACAATAAGATGGTAGATGAAATAACAAGAACCAAGTTAAAGTACATTACTATTGAAGACTTAAAAAGTATCTAATATGATGAAGAACAGACATCTTTCAAAAAGCTATACAGGAACAAAAATTTCTTTTCAATAAGAACTAAACTAATAAATAAGTGTAAGGAGAGAAATATAGAATTAAGGTTAGTAGATACATTCTATCCAAGTTCTAAGACTTGTTCAAGTTGTGGTAATGTAAAGAAAGATTTAAAAACTTACTGATAGGATTTATAAGTGTTGTAATTGTGGTTTAGAAATAGATAGAGATTACAATGCAAGTATAAATCTTGAAAAAGCACAAGTATATAAAGTTATAGCATAGATATTTTTAAAAATATAAAGAAAAAAAGGAGAAAGCTACAAATAGCAAGTTAAAAATATCTATATGTACCGATGGCTAGTTGGGAATTTACGACTATGGAGAGTACAAGGAACTATGAGTAGATACAAAGTATCGAAAAATATACTCATTGAAGTAGTAACAATCTAGTGTGTTAAATATATTTTAATACATTTTAGTAGCAACGAAAGTTATGTTTTTAGATAAAAAGTTTAAAGCATTTTTGAAAGGAAAAGATTTTACATTAATAGAAATACAAAAACATAAATTTTAATGAAAGTGTTATAGAATATTTAGATAAACAATCTAACAGCATTAAAGAAAGATTTAGTAATGTAGCTTTATGCGAATATAGTGCTTTCATAGATACTAAAGGAAAAGAAATAGCAGTCGGAGATATTGTTAAGATGAATGAAAGTTTGTATGAGGTAGAGTTAGATAGAGAATGTTTTATAATGCTACCTATGAATAATGTCGAAGAAAAAGAAGAAGAAATTTCTTATTATTTGGATAGTGGGATTTGTGAAATAATAGGAAATAAATTTGAAAACAAAGATTTTTATAAAAAAATGTGTTGCTAGTTTTTATTTGAAGTGTAACGCTCTTTTTGTTAGAGCGTTGCACTATTAATTTATAGAAAAAAAGGAGAAAAAAATATGGAAAAAAATTTCATAGAATAGGACTTAGATATAAAATAAATAAATTTTTTTAGTAGAAATTTAGAAAATTGGAGATATTTCAGCTGTAAGTTTTCTTGTAATTTTAAAAGATCTTTTAATATAAATACAGGTAAAGAAATTGTATTCAGAACTAAAGACGAGGAAAAACCTACTATAACTGTTTTAAAAATATTTAGAAACAATAGATAAATTTTGATAATACTCAATTATGAAGTAGAAAAAAAGCCTTTTTATAACTGATTATATGAAAAGCAGAATATAAAAAACAAACAAATAAAAATTAATGTAAAAAAATGAAGAATTAAAAAGATTTGGATATAGATTTGAATTTGAAGTAACAGAATATATGAAGACTTTGATAGTTGATGAAAAAAAGAAATTATGAATACAAAGGCTAAAAATAACAGAATATGAACAAATAACTGAGGAAGAATTTAAAAAACCTTTTAAAAAAATAATGACTTTATGGAAGACGATAATCTAACATTAATGCGTACTGAAAAAATGTGGATTGTTTTGCTAAGTGAATTTTTAGTTGATATAGATATTAAAAGAGGTAGAAGATATGACAACTGAAAAAGGTAGAAAAAACAATAAGACTATTTTTACTAGAAGAAGTATTTGCTTTTAGGAATGAAGACAATGAAATAGTCTATAAGACTTTATCACTTTTAGACGATAAAATAATAAAGCCAATTCTAAAACAAAAATGCTGAAAAAAATATACTTAAATATAAAGAATTAAGAATTGACGAAGAAGAAAGTCGATATGAAATTTGGGATATAACTAAAAAAAGCAAGAAAAAAATTTTAAGAAAAACTATTTAAAGAAAGAAGTGAGATTTTAAGAAGATATTTAGAAAAATCTGATAAGAACACTAATGTTATGGATTTGCTTTTAAAAAAACAAGATATTTCGATAAGAAAGAAAAATGAAAAAGATATTAAGTGAATTGTTAATATAAAAAAGGTGAGAAAAAAATGTTTAAAAATATTTTTTTACTTGAGGAAATTTTTGCATTTAGATTAATGAATGATAGAGAAAAAAATAATCTATAAGAAAAAAATTTGTCTTTAAATAATGATTGTATGCCAATAATTTATCATTTAGAAAGTGATGTACATAGATTTAATTTATATGGCATAAAAAAACGGAATGGAACTTGATAAAAAGTTTGTCAAAAATATGAATGTTATAGAATAGAGGAAAAATGAAGTAGATGAAATAAAGAAAGTTTTAGAAAAAGAAATTTACAAAAAGAATATCTTGAAACTACTGATTATAATACTAGATATATGTCTATTTTAAGAGAAAACAAAGCATTAAAAAGATTTAGATAATATATTTAAAATAATAAATTTTACGACTGAAAATCAGATGAAAAACCTTTTGAAAAATTGTTTGAAAAAAATCAGTCATAAATCAGACAGAAAGGGGAAAAAAATGAGTTTATACAGATTGGGATATAATAGATATTATTCAAATCAGGAAAAAAAGTTTTAGAAATTGAAGTAAGTACAAAACTATTTGAAAAAGGAACAGTTTAAAAGAAATTCTTTTTGTTTCAAAAACACCCTAATGAAATTTTAGGGGTTATTCCTATTGAAAATTCAGAAAAAGATAGATGAAATCTTTAAAGCTAATCCTTATATAAGAGATAATAAAAATGATATTCTTTATAAAGAAAAATGTGTATTTTTAAAAAAATATAGAAATAGATGATTTAATTGAAATTTCAATAGAAGATAATGAGTTTAAAGAAAAAAATTAAATACAAGACTTTTATTGCATTTAGGCTATTACTTTAGAATATGATATTAAATTCTATTCTATGAAAGAAAAATGAAAAAGAAAAAAAGAAATAACAAAAGATGAATTTGTCCAAAATTTTTGTTAGAAAAATAACTTTTAAAGAATTTCCAATAAATACTAAAAAGAAGAATAATATTTTATACTGGTAGCAAAGGAGAAATAAATGAGAAATTTTACTTTTTTTAACAAATAATGTAGATATTAATAAAAGCACCTGAAAACTTTATGGAAAATGTTTTTATACCAAGCCTATTTAGATGATAATATAAACAATGTAAGAGTAAGAGATTTAAGAGATATTAAAAAAATCACTTTTAGCAGAACTTGTTGAATTTGACGAAGAAACACCTGAAAGCCATAAGACTTGGAAAGAAAAAGAAATAGATGAAAAAAATGATGTTAGAAGAATTAACTGATGTATATTTTTTTCTTTTCGCAAATGATAAATTACCTATATAGTCAACAATTTAGATATATTTAGTAATAAAAACTGATGAAGAAAAAGAAAGATGTCTTACTAATATTGAATAAAGAGTTCTTTATAGGGTGATTGTGGACTAACAGACGATAAGAAAGACTTATATTTAGACTTTGACAGAAGAAGTAGCAAAAAGAAGATTTGATATACAATACATAATGAGATTATTAGGACATTTTTACATTCCTATATGGTTATACAGAAGAACAAATTTTAGAAAGCTATTATAGAAAATGGAAAAAATATAAAAAGAATAGGTAATGAATGGAGATGATTTTTGCAAAAAGAAATTAATTGATTTTGATAAAGAAATAAAATACTTTTAACAGAGAAAAAAATTATTTTGAAAGAAAAGTTTTTAATCTTTTTAAAGAAGACAACTGGACTTTTTTTGATATTGGTAATGCTTGTTCTTGAATATTTTTATCTTTCTCATAACTTTAGAAGAAACAAAGTTTTTTTCTCAAAGATTTAAGTTTAACAGAAATTTTATTTTCAGGTTTTTAAAACAAATTTTTATGTATTTTTAACAAATGTACTATATTTATTAATTTCTTACTTTTTAGTAAATAGTTCTTATACTAAAAAAATTAATAGCAAAAATTTGAAAAGAACTTCTAAAGCCTTATGGATATTATATGAATATTCTTGATTATTTTGAGGAATATTTATATCCTGAAGATATATAAAGAAGAGTTTAGAAAAAATTTTTAAAAAAATATTATGAAAAAGACAAAGAAAAAAATTTGAAGATTGGATTTATCTATAAACAAGTAACAATTAAAAACTTTATGCAAAATTGTTAGATAATAAGGCTTTACAAAAAGAAATTTTTGAAGAAATTTTAAAGAAAGAATACTTTTAAAAATTGCTAAAGAAAATGAAGTAAAAGTTATAAGTGAGATAAAAGAAGAAAAATAAAAAAGAAAATTAGAAATCCAAACAAATAAGATAAAAAAAGAGATGGAAGAATATTTTGGACAGAATTTTTGGAGAGAATTAAAAAAAGGTGATTGATTGAAAATGAATAAAGAAATATTTGATTTTGAAAAAGAAATAAAAAGAACTTAGAAAAAAATTTTCATATATTACAAAAATATATTGAATTTCAATATAGCTATTCTTTTTAATTCCTTTTTATAGTAAATTTTAGCATTATATATTTTTGATAGAGATGTTGAATTTATAGTGTATACAAAAACATTTACTATACTTTCTTATAGGTTATATATCTTTTCTTTATATCAGCTTAAAAACTGTTAATTATATATATCCAAAAACATTTGAGAGAAATATATAAAAATTAAAAAGAAGAATTTGATGTTGAAGAAGATGTTTTAAATACATTTTCAAAAAATATTTTTATCCTGAAGAATATAAAGAAGAATTTGAAGAATGTTTTTGAAAAATATTATAGAAAAAGATGAAAAAGATTTCAAACAATGGATAAAAATGGCAAGAAATAACTATAAAAAGAACTATATATAAAAATTATTAGAAAAACGAAGAATTGCAAAAAGATATAATTGAAAAGATAATTAAAAAGCATTGTTGTTATTTCTCAAAAATCTAAAAGATGAAAAAAATAGAGCAACAACTAAAAATTAAAAAAGAAAAAGAAATAGAAGAAAAAAACAAAGAAATAATAAAAAAATAAAAAAAGTGAAATAAAAGAAAAGATAGAAAGTTATTTTACCAAAAAACAACTTAAAAATAAATGGAGAAAAAAATATGAAAAATGATAAATTTTAAAAAGAGAAATAATATACTGGAAAATTATTCCTTTATTCCCAATAATTCCAATTATTAAATTTTTCACTAATTGCTTTTTGCTATTTTATTTCAATTAAGAAAAAGCACACCAGCTTTTTACTGAAGTTCCTTTTGAAAAACTTCCATTAGGAGTTGAAAAATGGAAGTTGGATTTTTGGTAGTTGGTATTTTGTTCTTAGGAATAGTTTTAATTACATATTTAATTTTACAAATACTTAATTTTGTATTTCCAAAAGAGAAGATGAAAGAAATAATAGAAGAAACACTAAATGAAATATCAGGAAAAAGTGGTTTTTCTGAAAAGTCAAGAAATACTTGAATTTTTGAGAAAAAAAGGTTTTTTTCAAAGAAGAAACAAAAAGAAATCTATAAGGAAATATTTGAAAAACACTATTCTAAGGATTTTTGAAACATTTAAAAAATTGGATTAAAAACTGGTAACATAACTCCTAGAAAAACTATATATAAAAATGTTAAGTAATAAGGAAGTTCAAAAAGAAATACAGGAAGAATATATGAAAAAAGATTTTTAAAAAAAGTAATGTAAAAGAAATTTTAAAAGAAGTTGTTGCAGAAGATAAAGAAGAAAAAGATTAAAGAAAAAGAAAAAAACTAAAATAGAAATTGAAAAATTATTTTTTTCTGAAAAAGGATTAAAAATAAAAAGGACTTTTATTGTCCTTTTTGTTTTATTATATTGACATAATATATATATTATGGTATAATATAACTACCAAAAAGAAAAAAACAAAACATTTTAAATTAAATAAGGAGAGATTTTTTTATGAAAGACATTATAGAAATGAATGAAAAAGATTTAAAACCACTTAAAAAGAGATAGATGAATTAAAAAAATCAGGGTATTTATTTTTTTAATATTCCTGAAAGTTTTGATATAAATGAAATAAGAATTTTTATAGATAATTTCATATTGAAAGAAAGAAATAATTTAACAAGTGAAGACCAAGAATTTTTTTCAATGCAATGTTTAGCTTATTAATGAGTTTATATGTTACAAGAAAAGAAATATATGACAAAAATCATCAAAAAAATAGCAGGAATATCTATTAGAAAAAAAGATAAAACTTCACTTTGTATTAGAGAAAGCCATTAAAAATGCTCTAAAATGAAATGGCTAGTTCAGATAAAGAATTAGAAGTGTTAAAAAAAGAAAATGTTAAGAGATTTATTAGATTTAACTTACAATGTAGATACTTGTTTTTGGATATTTAAAAAACTCTTATAGAAACAGCTTATGATAAAGGTGTAGATAATTTTGTAAATGAAAGTGATGAAAAAGACTATATTCTTAACAAATATGTTTAGTTTTATTTATTTTTGAAAGACCTTTCCATTTTGATAATTTACTTGAATTATTTTTCATTTGAATTTCCTGAAGTAAGTGAAGAAAAAGGTTGACTTTTTTTCAAAGAAAATATTATAAAAAAACATAGGATATAAAGAAATAGAAAAAAATTAAATGAAATTCAAAGATATAAACTTGCTAAAAAAAGGTAGAAATGAGTACCAAATATTTGGAGAAAAATGTTGTTTTAACAATAGATATGGTGCGTGATTACCTTTGCTGTATAGCATTTAACTCTAAATTGACAATTATATATTCTATATGGTATAATATAAGCATTAAAATGAAAAATTAAACAAAAGAAAAACTATACAGAAAAAATTAAATGAATAAGGAGATGAAAAATGTGAAAAATAAGATGATGTTTAAGAATGTTAAAAATAGTATTATCAAAGAAAACTCCAATAAGAACATTTCAGAACAAGATATGTTAAAGCAAGATGTACTGATAAATGTTATGACAGATAACAATAAAAAAATAGATGAAAACTTATCTTTTGAAGAAATAAAAAAATTAGGACAAGTAGTAAAAAATCAATTTTATCCCTGATGTTTATTCATATCAAGAAATGGAAGAGTTTTTCAAACTTTTATATTAGGAGAAATTGATTTAACAGTCAAAGAAAAACAACAAAAATGAATGATTTTTATTTTTTTCTTTTGAATGTTATACTTGCTTTTTCAAAGCAGAATATGATTTCTTACTAAATGTTTTAAAAGAAAATCTTAAATTAGATGAAGAATTTGTACAAAGTTTTAATGATATGATAGAATTAAAAGGTAAATAAAGCATATCCTGATGAAAAAGAACTGTCAAAAAGTAAAAAAAGGATATGAGAAAAAGAAGTTCTATCAAAAAATATATAATGTAGATAAATATATTGATGAATTAGATAAAGTTATAAAATTTCTTTATTCAGGAAGTTTACAAAGCTTTTTAAAGAAGAAAAAAACACTAAATTAAATGATGTGTTTATGGTAAGTTGTCTTGTGTATGGTGAAAAAGCCATTACATTATAGAAATCTTATAAAGATACTTGAAAAAGAAAAGAAAGTAGATAAAAAATGCTAGATTATTTTTGAACATCTTTTTAAAAAAATGTATCTCCTCCTATGTTAAATTTTTATGATAATCGTGGGAAGATGGAATTGGTATTTTTAGGAAGAAAACTTGAATTTTCGTATTTAAGGAATGTGAAGTGAGTGTTATTGTTGATAAAAAAAGCAACACCTGTTGAAAATAATAACTTCAATAAATTTATCGAAGATTTCAATATAAATAATCTTTTCTATAAAGGGAAGATTTAATTAAAAGGAAGTAATGAAATGATTAGATTGGAAGAAGATTTAAAAACTGTTAATAAGAAAATAAAAATTCAGTGATTTAGAGAAAGAATATATAATAAATAATTTATCTAATTTACTTGATTTAGCAATTAAAAAGAATAATGAACTAAAAATCAACACCTATTATTAGATTAGTTTTTAGTGATAAAAAAATAAAAAGATGAAATCCCAATTAGTTGCTTAGAGGTTTATACATATTTTTTTAACAACTGTTTATCCTATTGGAAATATAGTTAAAGTAAAATATGATAGTAACAAAAATCAAGTTATAGTTTTTTTATAATGTAACAGAATACAATAATCAAATAGAAACATACAAAAAAATATTGCATATTCTGAAATAGGGTAGGTGAATGAATTGACTTTTGAAAAATATTCAAATAAATTTTTCCTTTAGAAATAAAAACATTAAGAGAATTTATGGGAAAAGCAGATACAGTTGAAAAAAATATGATAATCTCATAGAAAGTGCAACTATGCTTTGTACTTAATTGTGATGAAAAATGGCTACCTTATGCAAGAGTAACATTAAATGAAAATTACTATGAGAAAAGAAATGGCACTTGTTAATGGATTAATTAAATTTGAATAAGATAAGAAAAAGGAATGTTGAAATGAAATCAGTATTTTAAATAATATAATGTAAAAAAATAAAAAATTAAACGAAAGGTAGGTTTTTAATATGAAAATTTTTACTAGGGAATTTAGGAACAAATAAGAACGATTACAAAAATTTGAAAGTTGAGGACGGAAAAGTCTATGTAGAAAAAAATGATAAAACAAATTTAATAGCGTCTTTTTCTTACTAGAATGGGTTTTTACTACTAAGATAGCAATACCTACTATCATATCAGAAGATAATAAAAAATTTAATAGTAATTGATTTGAAAAAGTGAGATATACCATAAAAACTAAAAGAAGATAAAAAGGAAAACAAGGGTATCACTTATATAGATTTGATTTAGATAATGTTACAGATGATAATAAAGGATTATATTATTCTGATATAGATGAAACATTAAAAAAAGATAAATTTATTATATATGTAAATATAGAAGATGTAAGAATGTTTAATTTATGTGTAAGCAAGAGAATAGTAGACTTTTTATTTGAAAGAGTAAGAGAAAGTGGCAAAAGATTGTCTGACTATTTTTGAAGAATGTGGTGCTTTCTTAGATAAAAAAATAAAAAAATATCTATCCTTATATATTAGATAATAGAAACAATCAATTTTTAATGAAATTTCAATCTATTTCTATGGCAATGAGATTAGGAATAAGTGAGTTAGATGTTTTAGAAATAGGACTGGAAGATAGAAACGAAAAAGATATTTTATTTACAAATATATGAAGAATTTAGGTAAAAAGATAGAAAAAAATTAGATATAGTTGATGATGACTATAATAAAAGATTTGAATATATCGGAAAAGAAGAAATGGAAATAGAAACTTTTAGAACGGATATATTTGCAAAAAGAATTATAATATGGGAGAAAAAAATGCAAAATGATTTTTGATTTCAAAAGAAATAGAAGAACTTAAAAATAGGAGATATACTTAAAAATAAAAATTTATTCCTGATTTATATAAAAGTTTATACTATTGAAACTCTATTTAATAAATTTTTGTACACAAAGATGACTTAGGAGAATACACTGATGAATTACAAAAAAAGAATTTGATGAACTGTTTCTAACATTATATGGTGTATATGCACTAGATAAAAAAAGAATATTTTAACTTTAATGGAAACTCTAAGAGTTAGAATGGAACTAGCAGATGATGTTTTTAAAAAAATTAAGAAGAGAAGTAACTCTTATTTTTAAAAAAGAACAGAAAAAGAAAAACTGTTGCAAATAACGGAGAAGTATACTTTCAAATGTGGAGAAGTGAGCAAAGACAAAAAGTTTTTATCAAAAAGTCTATAACTTAGAAGAAATAGGAAAAACAGTTTAAAATGTTAGTTGAAATATGTTATGATAAAGGTGTAGTTGAGTTTTTTTGAAAAAAAGAAAATCATAATCTTAGAAGTTTAGGGAATATTTTTGTTTGATTTATAATGAAAGAGAATGGCATTATAGATTGTTAGAAGAAATGTTGTTATATAAATTAAGAGTAAATTCAGATAAAAATAGAATATTTTGAAAAAGTTATCGCAAAAAAATATCGGAGAAAAAGTTAATGGCTAATTTTACTGATATAGAAAAGTCTTGTATAATAAATGAGGGGTAAAAGAAAAAAATATTTTTGCATTTCACAATTTTGAATTAGAAATTATATTAGAAACTGAAAAAATAAACAGATTGAGGTTCAAAAAGATAAATGAGATTTTTAAATAAAAATTTTTTTAAATAAATATATTTTTAAATAAAAAAAGGAAGTAGTAAAAACTTCCTTTTTATATTTTTTTACTAGAATTACTTTTATTAATTATATTTTAAATATAATTTCTTTAAACAAATTAATATTTTTAATATAATTTATTTGACATTTTCATGTCTATAATAAGTTATGAAATTAATTATTATAAATTTTTAAAAAGAAAGGAAGTTGAAAAATGTTAGGACAAAGAATAAAAAGATTTAAGAAAAGTAAAAGGGTATTCACAACAAGAAATGGCTGATTTGTTAGAGGTAAAGAAAAATAACTTATTTTAAATATGAAAGTGGAGAAATTGAAGTACCTTTTATCTAAGTTATTAAAAATTTCTGAAAATTTTAAATACAACACCAAATAATTTGTTAGGATTTGAAAAAGGAGATAGGAATGAAAGAAAAAAAGATTTTTATGAAAAATTGTTTGAGAAATGATAGACCCACATTAGTGCAAATAAAAAGAAAACGGAGATAAATACAATGATTTTTTTACTATCCTGTATTAAAAAAATTATTTAGAAGACATAATAGTTTTCGATATAAATGGTAATCTATATAAAAAAATACAGGAAAATATAGAAAATTATGTTTTCAAAGTAATATTAAAAATTGACTTATATGAAACTGATAGTATATGCTTTAATCCTCTAAGTTATTTGAATTTAGAAAACATAAAAAGATTTCACTGATATATTAGTAATGAATTGTTTAGGTGAAACAGAAAGAACAAATAAAGTTAAATTTCTATCAGCTGTAATAAAGCAATTTTATTTTGAAATAAGAATAAAAAGAATTGGATTTGGATATTAATTTTAAAACTATTTTTAGATTATATTAGAAGTTTTGGAAAAAGTCAAAGGGATAAGCATATCAACTGAATTTAAAAATTTCTAATTCTCATAAATATTTTTAATGAAACAGATAGGGAATACTTTGAAAAAAATAAAAACTTATCAATAAAAAAATGATGATGAAGAACTTATTAAAAAGGACAAATTCTGAATTTTATAAAGAAAAATTTAGAACTTATAGATTTAGGAGATGAAGAATTAGAAAATATAAAAAAATGAAATTTTTGAGAGATTTATATATTTTTAGTAATGAAAGAATATCATTTAATACTAGAAAAATGAATTAGACTTATCTGAACTAGAAAAATAGTGAAACACCTATTAGTATATATTTTATTGTAGATAAAGAAAAATATAGTTGAATTAAGTCCTATCATAAGAATGTTTTATACTATATTATTTGACGAATACACAAACAAAGGAAAAATATAAGAAAAATATTTCTTTAGAAGATAAAAAGAATGAACAAGAAAAAAACACTCTTATAATGATAGAAGAATTATTTGATGAAAAGATGAATTTCTAGGAAAAATATGTAAAAAGATTTTCAATCAAATTCTATTAAATTTATGGGGGTAGTGAACGAAAAATTATTTCGGAAAAGAATGAATTAATTGATACAATAGCAATCAATAGTGATTTGTTAGAAATAGACAATAAAAAGATAGAATATACATTTAAAAAATCAGGTTTAGGAAATTTTAAAGAAGTTTTTACAAATGGGAATATAGAAGTTTTTACTCAAAAAAATAAGAAAAAGGAAGTGAAATGAATGTTTTTTTGATGTTATTTGGAATAGCTTTATTTTTTTATGTTTGACTGAATAATAATTTCTTTAATTTTTCAAGCATTGAAATTTAAAGAAAAAAATGGAAACTAATTTATTAAAAGAAAAAAATTTGATGATTACGAAGATTTAATTAAAGATTTTCTAAGTGAGATGATAATAAAATTAAAAATTTTTAAAAATGCTTTTAATATATTTGCAATAGTAATATCTTTGATAAGTATTATCTATATTTTTAAGTCATCTAATAATAAAAAAATGAATGGGTAATTTTAAAAACTTATCACTTTATTGCTTTTGAATATTTGCTTTGAATTTATTTTTACCTTAACTTTGAATAATAAGTTAAAGGATATAAAAATAAAAAGAAGATTATGAAAAATTTAGGTAATAAAAACAATGAAAGAACTAAAGAACAAGAAGAAATGCACAAAAATTTTAAAAAGAATTAAAAAGAAGAAATAAAAAAATGAAAAACAGCTGATGATGTTGAAAAAAGAATAAATATGATATAATAAAAAAATAGTATACTAAATTAAAAGAAATTTCTTTAGACATTAAGGTACGCTGTTATCTGAAGTCATTAAAAATGTTCCCGTCATAGGAAAAGTACAAGTAGAAGTAGAGATAATGACTTGGAAAAATAGTGTAAAACTTGAAAATTTTGTATCCTCAGCAATGATGACTTGACTATTGGAAATTAACTATAATTTCTAGGTTGCCAAAAGAGAGATATTGAAGAGTATCTCTTTTTTTCTTTGTTTGACAAATTTGTTTAAATATGTTATTATTAAGTGTTCATAATAGATTAATTTACAAATTAATTTATGTTTTTTTATATTTTTTTCAATTTCATCACAATTTCTAAATTTTTTTCAAAAATTTATTAATTTGTAGTGTTCTAAAAATTTTCTATATTTTTTTAGAAAAAAATTTTTTTTTCAAATCACTACTTAGGTAGTGATTTTTCCTTTTATATGAAAAAAATTAAACAAATATAATTTTAAACAAAAATCAAATAAAAATTTAAAAATAAAAAAAGCATTTTTAAGCATTATTTTTTTAAAACTCAAATAAAAACAAGAATAGATAAAAAGAATATTTAATTTTTATTTAACTTTTTGTAAAAAAATGTTATAATATAAAATACATTATAATAATGTTTTTACCACAAAATATTATTTATCATATTTACTTTTTTTAAAAAGATAAAAAGATGAAGAATTTTTGAATTATGTCATTATATTCCTTAAATTCTTCATTTTTTTATTGCTAATAATTATATTGAGATTAGTAGTAGTTGATTGACATTTCATATTCTATATGGTATAATATAGATATAAAAAAATAAAAAAAGGTGAATAGTTATGATGAATAAACTAGGAAATGCTATTTTAAAAAGATTTAGGAAAAATATGTTAAAAAAATTCTATTTTGAAAATGGAAAAACGATTGATAATAGAATATCTTCCACTTGAACAGACAGTAGAATTTATCAATGGACAAGGCTTTTTATATAATTTTTTTAAAAAGAAGAGTTTTTTTAGATAAAGTTCGTAACAATTATAAATGGATATATTTGAATGTGAATTTTGAAACGAATAATATTACAGTTATAAAAAAACTAATGAAATAAAAAAATATAAAATAGATAACGAAA
>BNJS01002594.1_pt1 | contig 124552 bp, 124 predicted proteins | sample 8540461 | NCBI WGS metagenome assembly BNJS01 (sample SAMD00202454, study PRJDB9452) | human saliva metagenome | isolation source: human saliva | place: Japan | reverse complement strand
ATTTCTTCTTTTTCAGCAACCTTTTTCTTCTTTTGGGTCTTAACTTGAAAAAAACTCCCTGTTTTCTTCTTCTCTTTCTTTTACAAAAATCAATCGGATTGTAATTTTTGAGTTTTTTTCTTTTTTTCAGCTCTATATTGATTAATCATTTTTTTCTCTTTAATAGAGGCAGTTCGTTTTCAATTTTTGTCGCTTATTTCAGCTATTTTCATATTTGTCTGCTCTTTCCTTATTTGGAAATCATTTATATTTATTCCTTTTTCTTTAAGCTTATTTTTCTAACTGAACTAAAGCAGGTTCAGAAATCTCCAATTTTTTTCTTTTTGTCCATTTTATTTGGTTTTCCCAGTTTCCATTGCCTGAAATTTTGCCATTGAGTGTATTTTTTTCCAAATCTAATTTCAAATTTTTTTACCTGCTGATATTCTTTACTTTTTCACATAATCTTCAAACTTCCTTGATACAAACCCCAAATCAGCTTCATGGCGAGTTTTCTCGTTTTCGTAGCGTTTTTTTAAGGATAGAAATTTCAATTTCTGCCCTTGTAGTTGGGTCGGTAATAAGAGCTGTTTTCAGTTCTTGAGTATCTACATCAGAAACATCTATTACATTTGCTCCCTTTTTCATAGCCTCCATATAACGAGACTGTTTAGCTTGAAGTTTTTGAAGCATAAAAACATCTACACTATCATTGGTCAGCATGAAATTAATTCTTACATTTTTCCCACTGGTTTCCCTGCCTCAAGCTCTACCCTCAATTTGGCGAAGTGAAGTAAAGTTATACGGAAGAGATAATAAATACATATCAGAAGTTTTTTTCCTGTAAATTCATTCCTTCTTGGATAGCCTCTGAACCGATAATAACTTTAATATCCCCTTTGTTGAATTTTTTTCTTGAATATTTAGTCGTTGGTTTTTACTAACAGCCCCTGTAATCATCGCTACTTCATTATCTTTATATCCCACTTCTGAAACCAAATACTCTTTTAAGTTTTGGAAACTCTGAAACCCCTAATTCAGAATAGATAATCTGCCCTGCATCTGGTTGGTCTTTTTATTTTGAGCAATCAGCTCCATAGTAGTTTTTAATTTTGGCGAATTTTTCAATAAATTCTTTCGTTGTTGGCTTTTTCGCCATCATATTCATCATACAAATAGGGAGAAATAGCGATTTTTACGAGCATTAAGAATATGTGTTAAAATAGCCCTTCTTTCTTTTCATCTAAAAAGTAGATTAAGCCTAAAATACATATCTTCGGTTAATTGATTTTGTTCAATTTTATACTCTTTATTGATACGATTGGGGCGTTTGAGTTCTGGATTATCTTCTTCTCCTTTAATGTCAATAAACTCGCTCAAAAGTTGCTGAAACAAAGCATTATTCTTAAATCTTCTTACATTGGTTTTATACTTTTATATCGCCTTTTTGCATCAATTTCCATATCATTGTCTGCCTCCATAAAGGTTTCAAAGAAATTATTGACATTAAAAATACCCTGATTTTTTTCTAATCTTTCATTGGCAATGAGCGACAGTACAGAATAATATTCTAATGGTTTATTAGTGAAAGGAGTTGCAGAAAGAAGGGTAACATTTCGCCCATAATTCTGCTCTTGAATGTATTGTGAAGCCATCCAAGTATTGATGCCTAAAAAGTGAAGTGGCTTGGTTTTGATTTCTAAAAATCAGAAGCAAATCTCCTGTCCTCTATCTTAACTTTCCCTACAATATGATTTGCATTATGAACTTCATCAAAAGTAAGATGGTCAAATCCAAAAATCTTCCCAATCATAGATTTTTTTCCTCTTTTCATTTTTTTCCTTGAATTTCCTCTTGTTTTTTTGAAGTTCTTTTCTGAATATCTCGCTCTGAAAAATTTTTAGAGCTTTGGTCTCATTTTGAGAAATATATGAAAAAAATTTCGTGCTAATCTTTCAGTAGTTTCTTTGGAAAAATCCAATATTATTAAAACCCTTCATAGGTTACAAGTGTAATTTCTCCATCTTTATTATTAAATTTGGATAAATCGTAATCTTTCCCCAAATTCCCTAAAACATTCACTTTAGCATTAGGGATAGTTTCAAAAATAGTTTCCACCCATTGTTTTAAAATACTGTCATTTGGCACGACAATAAGAGGTCGTCTGGCGTTGTCTCTCCATTGCCTCATGCATAGAAAGTACTCCAGAGAGTGTTTTCCCAAAAACCTACTTCGTGAGCCAAAAGTCCCACCCCTTAGTTGTGAGCCTTCCTATACCTGCTTTTTTTGAACTTCGGTAAGTTCCAGTGGTTTGCCTTTTGAAATTCTTATGAATTTGTGAAAACAAAGGAAATTCCTTGTAATCAGGAATATGGATATTGTTGTATTTTCGGTTAAATTCATTGACAAATTTTTCTTTTTCAGCATCAGATAGTTCCTCTTTTAAGAATTTACTAAATAGGTCATTAGCTGTTTCCTTCCGCCTCTCACGGATAAGAGCATTTCGGTCTTTATCACTTCCTGTAACCTGTTCATTATCTACGAACCCACGCACTTCCCATGATGAAGAATTACCAAAGGCTTCATCAGGAAGATTTCGGATAAATTCTTTTGAATTTCATTGCCAAAGTAATATCTACCATCTGTTTTTTTCAGTGGTATAAATAGGTCTTGGGTTTATTGTTCCATAGTTCCAGCCTGTTTGCTGTGTGACCTCTCTCTTCTTTACCTAACAAAAATTATGTACAAATTCATGATTTGGCGAAATGATAATTTCTTCTAATGATTTTTTTAGAAGGCAAAAACTTTTTCTAAAAAGAGCTTTCTGCTTTCTCATATTGAGATTGAGAGAGTTCAGTTTTTTTCGTTTTCTAACTGCTCTAATTTTTTTCATAAATATCACCTTCTGCATAGTAGAAATCATGAATTTTTGAGCCTTTATAAAGATTAGCGTATTTTTCAAGTCGGCTTTCATGGATTTGGATTTCCCATCATATTTGGTGTTTCTGAAATGCATCCAATTCGTTTTTAGTAAGATTTGGGACTGTTTTGCAGACCAGTATCTACTATTTCATCTTGTTTGTTAAATTGATATTTTAATACTCCTTTCTTAATCTCTGGTATGGATTGAATTTTATATTCTTGTTCCTCTGATTTTTATATTTTTTTATTCAATCGCTCTAACTTGTCAGAAATATCTTTTATTCTCTCATTGTCAAAGTTTTGTGGTGCATTTTCTGTTTCACGATAAATTTCATTGTATTTTTCAATTTCATTAACAATGACAGGACTTTTTGAATTTGATATTGTGCAATTTAATTAAGGTCTGCTCAATATTTTTGCTGTAATTCTTTAGTCTGATTTTCTTCCTGTTTTGTTTCCTGTTTTGTTTCTGTTCTTTTTCAGCTTTTTTTGCTCTACAATTTCCTCTCCAATAGGGTTCTGTATCCCATAAGCTTTAATTGGGTTTCTTCAGTTTTTCGAGGTGTTTTTCTCGCTGGTCTGCATGGCGTTGAAGCAGATGTAAAGCATCATCTAAATTACCTTTCACATAGTCTTCTATTTTTGCCGAAAACGGTTAGTCTTTTTGGTCTAAATCGCCTAAAAATTTTAGCTGGATTTTCAATAAAAATAATTGGAAATATCTCTTTTTCTGCATTAGAATTTTTGGTTAAAATAATAATATCCGTTCCTATATCAGTAGCTTTGAAAACTCCATTGGGCAAACGGTAAGCTTCTTTTTAATTCTGCATTTTGAAGCTCATTTTGTCTGTTAAGCCATGAACTTGGCACAACCATAGCAAGAGTTCCGCCTTCTTTAAGAACATCAAGAGAGCGTTTGATAAAATAATCTTCATAACGAGCAATTTTTAGGTTCTTCACCCAGACCTTTGTAAAGTCCACGATGCTGACCATAAGGAGGGTTTCGATAACTAAATCATAGTTAGGAGAAAAAAATCTTTTTGTCCGTTTTCTGTTATAAATTTCGGTTTCAAATGAACGGAGGTTTACCTCAATATTTGGATTAAGAATTTTTGTGATTTTTGCAGTAGTTTCATTGATTTCAAAAAGAATTGATGTTTGTTTTTACATCTAAATCTTTAACTGCTGAAAGGAAATTTCCTGTGCCGACACTTGGTTCTAAGACTCTGATTTCTTTTTTGTCCATCAAAATTATCTTTAATAAGATTTCTAACAGCATTTACCAATTTTTCATCGGTATAATATTCATCTAAAATACCTCGCCCCTGCTTTTGGCAATACCGCCACTTTTATAAGCAGAAACGAGGTCTTTGATGTCTTCTGTAATTTCAATATCTTGTTTTTAGAGAAATAGTTTTATCTTCGGCTACTTCGGTAAGATTGTTTACTAATTCAGTAATTTGTTCATTGGATATTTTTTTGACCTTTTAAATTTTTGAACAAGGTCTAATATGGCAGGTCTTCCAAGTCCATTGACATCTCCCACGCCATTCTCTTGATTGCTGGGCTGTCCTCCTCTGTTTTGCTTGTCCAGATTTTGTCCAATTCCGCTATGTTCCCCTCGTTGTATAATTTCTTCAATTCTATCACTCTGCGGTTGTGTATCTCGGTGGCTGTCATTTGGCTGTTGTCTTCCTCTTCCCAAATGCTCTGATTCTGATGAGCTAAATCCATTTTCCAACATTGTAGCTGTCCAAAGTTTCTGGCTCTCTGTCGGTGTTTCTATGCTCGGATTGGCTTGTTTTGTCAATGTTTCTATTGTCTGATTCAGTTTTTCCTCGTTCCACTGGCTCAGAATCGGATATTCCTGTGGATTGTTCTTGATTTGTTTCATTTTTATAAATTTATTTTCTACTAAATTACGCTTTTTGATTGTATTTCCTCTCTATTTTGTAAATAATCATTTAAGTCTTTGATTCCCTGTTCCTGTAATCCCAATACTATATTTCCATCTCAAATCTTCTATATTATGATTTGGCATTGAGCTTAATATTGTTGTAGAGGCATCTGTACCCTGCTTTATCTCCATCTAAAAGTAAAGTGATTTTCCCTTTGTAGTCCTTAAATTCTTCTATGAATTTATCTACATTAACCACTGAATTTAGAACTACCAGTGTAGATTTATTCTCTCTATTGTTAAGCTTTCTGTAGTTGCAGAAAAGAAAAGCATATCGGTCATTCCCTCAAAAACCACAACATTTTTTTCCCATTCTCTCTATTGACAATGGCAATATCATTTTTACCCAGTTTAGATTTCATCAATGGGTTTACGGATTTCGTAGCCGTTTGATTGATTCTCTATTCCAAGACCAAAGTAGCTTTTATCTTCTACCTTATAATGAATCTGTTTCGTGTATTTCTCAAAAATATCCTTATCAATACCTCTATTATTAAAATATTCAATAAGCTTATCATTGTTTGGTGGGGTTATTTTGGTAACAGAAATATTACTTTTTTTCATTAGCTTGGGTATCTTTTCAATCTTTTTCTGTTCTGCAAAAATCTTCTGAAATATATACATTAGAAAAAAATCTTTTAAGAAATCCATCGTTTCACGCCAAGATTTATTTTCAAAAATTCATCACAGCTTTTATGATTTTTTTCCACCTTGCCCTGTTTTGAAATCATAATACCCATTTTTCATTCACTGAAAATTTATTCTCATCAGTTCTAAAAATAGTAATCATGTCCAGACTTTCTGTCAAACTGGACTTTTCCCTGCTTTTCTAAATATTGGAAATAATCTAAAAACACTGACACTTTCAGTGATTTTATTAATTTCATCCGCCGAGTAAGATTTTCGCTGGTTCATTGGGTTTATTTTTTTAGATTTTTTGTTAATAAAAATCATTGAATTTTTAAAATATCTTTTTGCTTCTTCATCCCAGTTTTTTTCTTGGCAGTAATTGAAGTGTAACAAAAATATCTTGTTCCTTGTTGTAAGTGTCTATACGCTCTATTCTGCCTTTATAATCTATCTCTGCGTGGCGATAAAGAGAATAAGGCAAAAATAGTATCGGTTTCATAGACATAATATCGGCTGAAATTCTTAGGCGAATTGATTTCAAATCGTTTGTATTTTTTTCTTAAATAATATAGTGTCTTTGAGTGTTCTTCGGTGTTCATAATTAGGAATTTTGTCTTTGGTAAAAACAGCTCCTATATCTTTCATAGAATACACTGAGCGTGGCTTTTTGGGCAGTTACCACTTCCGAAATTGTTTTTATTTGAGCTGGTTCTCCTAATGAATAAAAATACGGTATCTTTTTATAAAATTTATCTCTTTGGTAATAACAGAATTGTTAGGGTCTGGAACTAATTCGATAATCGTATCATTAGAATAATTAAGTCTTGAAATAAGAAAACTTTGAGTATTATCCAAATTTTTAGAAGCATCTACATAGATATTAGAAATTACATCTATTGCTCCTTTTTGAGATTTGATTTCTTTATTACAAGAATTTAGCAAAGTGAGTGATAAAAAAAGTTAAAATGATATTTTTCATAACGATGTTATTTAATAAAAGGCTACTTTTTGGTAGCCTTTGGGATTATAAACTTCTTGAAATGTTTTGTTGTCTTATATTATTCTTTTTCTTGTTGCTGAGTATCTAATCCTTGAATAGGTTTTATTGGTGTTGAGCCTGTTCATTTCTTTATCGTAAAGATTAAGGGTTTTTATATTGAGGGTTCAGCACGGCATTTCCTTCTGTGATTTTTATTGTCCAAGTTAAATTTCACTTTTTACAATATTTCCTTTTTCAAGGGACTTGACTGTGTTATCTTTGTGTTCAGGTTTATCAAAAAATAAGCCCTGATTTTTCTACAATTTTAGCTGTATCTACTCCGTAAGCCTGTTGATTATATGTCTGGAATTTAAAAATTACCATATTCATTTTTCTTCTGCAAAATTGAGCTTTACAAAAAACTGGTTCATTTTCCTTGAATTCAGTCTTTTACAGAGCGTCCTTCAAGCAGATTAACTGCCTCTTTTTGCTGTAAAATGATTTACACCAAAATTGTGAGTTCGTTCCTCTCCAATTTCATTTTTTTAAAGTTGCATTAAATGAATTTAAAAATACTCCGCCTTTTCTCAGATTTATTAAAAATTTAAAGTAAAATTTACTTCATTTCCCTGCATTGCTCTATCTGATTGAGTCTGAATCTTAAAGGTTTTTTTCATTGGAATTTATTCCTTTTTCTAAATCTTGATGTAGTTTATTACTTTCCCCAAAACCAAGATATTTTAATTGGTTTTTGAGATAATCTAACTGGGCTGATTCTATTGGAGATTTTATTTTTCTTCCTGTTTTGTTGTCTGCTCTTTTTCGGCTTCATTGATAATTCTTTCAAAGTGTTCTTGTGTCTTTTTTTATCCCTCTTGAGAAATTGTTTTTTCTCCTACTTCCTCTATAAGATTTATCGCCTCTCGAACTCCTATCTCTTTTTACCATGTTCTTTTTCCTCTGGAGTCAAGTTTTTATATTCTTGAAGTCTTTCTTTATCAAGTTCAGTTTGAGTTTTTTTCCATGGTCAGAAAAACCATTTTTACTATAAAAATTCTGTACATTCTCTTGTTGAATTTCCATTTTTTTATATTTTGCTTTTTCTTTATCAAAAATCCACTATCTATATATTCCTGAATCACACTTGCAGAATCTTTTTATACCTCTCATAAGTATGTCTATCCATATCTTCAGCATTTTTCTGTTAGGGTCAAAAGCAATATTTTGGTAGTATTTTTGAACAGCTGATTTTAGAGCATCTGCCTGCCATTGTTTTTTTCTGCGGTATAACTTTTTACTTTGCATCTGCTTCAAAGTCATTTCATTAGTTTGTGGATTTATTCTCTCTAAAAATGTTTTCGCTTTTCCATCTCCAAGGGTTATACCTGTTTCTATAGGCAGTTTGTCTTGATTTTTTTATAATAAGCTAAATATACATTTGCTTTTTCGTTATCATCTAATTTGGGATGTGCTTCCTCTTTTAGAGCCACTGATAACCCCATCTTTTCAGCTGTGTTTTTCAAATTTTGGTAGGTTTCAAAGGGCTGTATCCTTCATTAGAATTCTTTGATGCCTCCACTATCTGGTTATAAATTTTTCTTGTGGAGTTTCCTTAACCTCAAGATTTTTGGCTTTTTATTCTATTTACCAGATTCTCTTTAAACTCATCAAGATTTATATTCTTCTCAAAAAAATATTATCAATTTGTAAAGACTTTAGTTTTTTTCAAAAATCATTTTTCAACCCCCAATCTTCTACTTTTTCTATCAATGAAATCTGTTATTTTTCGCCAATTTTATATGGAGGTATATCCTCAAATTTAGCTTTCAAAATAGTTTCAGGTATTCCTTTTTCACGATTGCTTAATTGAGTTTCATAGTTTTCAATATCCGCTCTTATCTGTCTAATAGTTTCGGAATTATCAGCTGTTTTGTTCTCCATTAATTTCTCCTTTTCAGATTTTGGATTTTTCTTGGACTTGCTCATTAGTAAGCCCTACTATGTTTTTCTATTTTTAAAATCCTCTATTTCGGATATATCATTATCAAATATCCTTTCATTTTTTTAGATGTTCAACTATATTATTGTATTTGCCAAGATGTAATTTTTCTAATAAATCAAATTCATTATTAATTTTTTTCCATTAACCTTTATCTATCAAATACTCTTTTTACTTCTGCAAAAACATTTTTCGTTTTGTGGTCTCGTAGTTTGTTCCATATTTTTGTTGTTTTTTTGTGAATTGTATTTATTAGCTAATATTACCTTCTAAATCCTCTTTTTCGCTCTTGTTCCTGTTCTTGTTGTTCCTCTCTTTCTTGATTTGCATCTTGATACCTGTCAGGGTCATTTACTCCCAGCTGAATATCTGATTTTTCTTGTTTTTTTGAGCTTGTTCTCGGTTTGGTGTAGCATCATCAATTGTATTAATCGTTTTAGATACGATATTTATATCATTGCTGATTTCTTTAGCGATTTCTGGGAAATTATCCATTTTTATCCAGCAGAAAATCTTTAAGTTTTTGCAACTCATTTTTGTATCGGTTGGTTTCCTCTATATTTTTCTTTCTGCAATAATCTGCGTAAGTTCTTTACTGTTTTTTTACCAAATCAAATTCTACAATTTGATTTAGTTTTTCATCATACAAGAATGCCTTTTTCAAATCCTAAAACATCATTGGCACTATTTTTCTTTTTCAATAGAGGAATAAGAAATGCCTTTTTCGGCTTCATTAAGAATATCTGAAATAGCTCTATCTCTTTGAAAAATATTGACTTCAAGGCGTGTGTTTTCATCTTTTAACTGAAATACAACCCTGTCTTTTCCATTATCAGCCACGAGGCTTTCTCCTTTTAAAAATTTCTGAATATCATCATTTGAAAGTTTTTTTAGAAAAAAAGTATTATCCGCTCCAATAATTCCAAATTCTTTTTAAATCATCTGTTGGTAGGTTATCATAATTCATAATATGCTGAGATTAAATTATTTGCTTTTTATTATATCATTTAAAAATTGAGTAGGATTGATAAATTTCCCATATTCTTTTACTGCAAAATGTAGATGCGGTCCAGTAGAGTTTCCAGAATTTCCACTTTTTCCCAATAATATACCCTGCTTTGACTACTTCTCCTGTTCTGTAATATATTTGTGAAAAGGTGTAAATAAGAGGTTTCAAATCGGTTGGAATGTCTTACTTTTATGTAATTTCCGCCTCCATTTTTATCCCAACCAGCTTCTGAAACTACGCCATCTAAGACCGTGTATACATTTTCATAATTTGCTCCTAAGTCTATTCCATTGTGCATTTTCTGTCCTCCAAAAATTGGATGATAACGAACACCAAAGGGCGAAGTAATCAGCATTTTATCCAAAGGCATTGCTATTTTCTTAATTGTATTCTCGGAAATAAAATTGTATTTTTTTAATGTTCTTATGGTTTGTTTCAGGTTCTTTTTGCAATTTTGTTTTGAAAATTTTGAATTAAAGAGTCTTCTATCTTTTTGAAATTAAGTTTTTATCATTTTCTTTTTGCCCTAAATCAATAATTAGAGCTTTTTAGAGAGTCCAATTCTTTTTTAGGGTCTGCTTTTGTTGATGAAAAAGTCTTTTTTTCTTTGGTTTTGTAACTTGTTTTTGTGGTGTTTCATTTTTGTGTTGCAGAAGGAAAAGATTCATTTAAAAACTCTTTATTTTCCTTTTTCTTGATAGGTATAAGTGAGTGTGTTAAACTGCCCAAAAACAGGTTGTTGTTAAGAGAAAAAAAGAATAATCTAATAAAAGTAATTCATTTACTATCTTTTTCTACAAAAGTGACCATTACTCATCAGAATTACAAGGATTTAGGGAGGGTTGAACTATTTTTGAACTATTTTTGAACTATTTTGTACCATTGTAAAATTATTTTTCTAAATTTGTAAGAAATACTTTGGATTATGAAGTCAAGAATATTAACCATAGAACCACCAAAGGGATTTCACTGGAAGATGCAAAAATTGCTCTTAAAAGCTTGAAGTTTAAGATTATAGAGCAGTCAGAGGCTGTTATTGAAGATAATAAAATCTCTAAAACTCAAGAAAAAGAAATAATGCAAATTTCTAAATCCATCAATAGAAACGGAACAAAAATGGTTTGCTAAAAAGGAATAGAGATATGATAGTTATTGCGGATAGTAATATTTTCATAAGTTGCTTTTACTCTCCCAATGGAACTATTGCTGGGATTTTTGTCTTATGAGAAAAATGTCCAGTTCATTGCTCCTGATTATATTTATGAAGAAATTATAGAGCATTTGAAAGAAATCATAAAAAAGCACCAAACGGAATAAAACAGAAATTAACACTATTTTTGAAAAATATCACTAAAAAATGTAAAATTTTACTCTGCTGATGATATTGATAATGATGTTTTTCCATAGAGCATATGATATAATGAAAGAAATAGACCCTGATGACACCCCTTTTTGGCTCTACATTTTCACACTAGGACATAAGATTTGGACAGGAGACAAAGTTCTTATCAATGGTTTAATAGAAAAAGGCTATGATATTTGTATCACTACAGAAGAGTTAAAAACAAACTTTATAAAAATCCTCTGACTGAGTTATAGTCGGAGGATTTTTCGGAAATAAAAGTATAAAAACAATCAAGAATATAGGCTAAGGATTCATATTTTTCTTTGATAATAAGTTCTACCTCTTTGGTTATTCTACGGTAGTTTGCCATTAGTGTTTCTTCTTTTCGGTCTTTTCAGTTTTTATCAATAAAAGAATAATAAGTAGGCATTTTTACATAGTTTTCTTCCTCTTCTTTAATGGCTTTCATATCTAAATTGATTTTTCCCACTTATTGCTGATGATTTGTATTCTTCAGAATTATTTTCTTCACTTCCTGCTATCATTCCTACCATTTCTCCTGTACGGAGTGCTGCGATTTTTCCAGCAGGAATCATATTATCCATTTTTTTCATTGATAGAAGTGGTAGTTCCTTGATTAGAAATGGATTGAGAGTAAGTTTTTGTTTTTATTTTACCAAACATTTTTCGAGCCAGTCCAAAGTGTTTTTTTATCACGAGCTGAACCAGAGAGAATATTCCCAATAATTGCAGAAATAGTGTCTGCTACTTCTTTTTTATAGAACTGCCGAAGCTGTGGAATTTCTTGCAGACCAAGAACTACGGCAACTTTGTTACTTCGTGCAGTGGCAATAACATTATCAATTTTATGAATGTAAATGGTTGGAAACTCATCTGCAATCACGCCACTTGGGTAATTTCCTTTGGAGTTAATAAGTTTTAATGTTCTATTTAAAAACAGAAGAATAAAGAGCTGAATTAATGTCCTGCGTGGCTGGGTCAGATGCCAAAATGATAGTTGAAGGGTTTTCTTTATCTGAAATCTTCAACTGAATTTCATCTCCAGAAAAATACCCAAAAACTCTCTTTTGGTAGCAAGACAGAGAGGAATATTTTTGAGTGTTCCGACCTGTCCTTCGAGCTGGTCAAAAGCTTTTATTATCATAAAGCAGATTTAAAGGGCGATAGTAATGAGGTCAATTCCTCATGTTGAAATAAAGTAGTAAAAATTTCTTCATAGCTTCTATTCATAAAAGACAGAAGGTGTGGAAGTGTTGAAAAACGCCCATTTTCATAAGTTGCAAAAGTAATAAATACAGGATGAGAGGAAGTTGATTGCTGATTGGGTAAAGAACTGCTCTGAACCACCGCCACCACTTGAACCTCCTTTTTGTAATGCAGAAACCATTGATTCAGCCATTTCTTGGGCTTCTGCAAGGGTCTGAATGTATTCTTTTTAAATGGATTTACCCTTTTGGATTTTTCTACATCATTCAAATTGATAACGAAAAAGTCGTGTTTGTAATCTTTGTCTTTTTGTTTTTTTAAAAAGATATTGATAATAAGCAATTTGGGTAAGGTCAGGAAATTTAAAATCATAGATGCAGAGACAAAAACCCTTACTCATCATCTGCCGAATGGCAGGATTAATGATACTCGAATGACTTACCAGACCCAGGTGTCCCCAGCACCATAGTCCCACGAAAAGGATTGATATTTATCCAGCCTTTATTGGTCTTTCGGTTGTGTCGGAATAAATATGGAATATTTACAGAAGTAGGGGGTTTCTACGAGTTCTTGATTTTTGGGCAAAAAGATTCCTCCTCTACATTCCAGCGGTCTTGCCCCATTTTTTTGTTGCATATATTTTGAAATACTGTCAGCTCCCATTTGGGTAATAACAGCACCGACCAAAGAGAGCAATGCATATCCTACTTGATAAGGATTTATTTTTGGCAAAGTATGAATACTGGCTTCCTTAACAAAAAGCTAATGAACCGATAATCATCAGTAATCCCAAGATGATAGGCAAAAATAATCTCTTTGGTAACATTTAGGTCTCTTTTTCTTTTTTGGCTTTTTGTTCCTATGGCAACAAGTGTAATGAGGATAATGGTAGAAATTTTCGCATTGATAGGAGGAAAGAATATTCCCATTTTGCCAAAATTCCGCAATAAATCAGAAAACACAAAAATCTTTGCATCTTGAAAAAATAGCGTTAGGCAATCCATTACAACGACTGTATAGACCATTTTTGGATAAATCCATAGATTTTTTTATTTGGTGCTGTTGTTCTTGCATTTTAATTGATTTTAATTTTTCAATGAATGACTAATTAAAAAAAGTATCAGCATTTAGTATATCTGAATATTTTACGACCATTTCAATGGTTCTTCCTGATAGTTGCTCTTCCAATAGTCTTATTTTTCATAACTTTACTATTAGGGTAAGTAAATTTCTTAAAGACATAAATATTTCTAAAATTCTTTTTTTAAAGACTTTATTATGATAGAATTGATAAATTGGTTTCATTTCTATATTTTTGGTTATTGGTGGCTTTATATATTTTTATCATCGAGTGAAAAATTTAATTCCTTCCACATCATAATTAAGATTGGATTTATTTTTGAAATTAACATCAAGAAATATGTAATCTCCCATCACATAAACATTATTAAGCTCAATGGTAAGTTTTAGAGAATTTACTTTTCTCAAAGGTCTTTGAGTATCTCGCTGAATAATATCTAATGAAAAAAATTTCTTAATTCAAGGTTTGAAAAACTCATTTTAGGAAACTCCAAAGGTTGCATATCTTCTGGCTGGATTTGGATATTGGTTTGAGAATTAAATACCAAAAGGGTTTCTAAAAACAGCTTTATACTGAGCCATGAAAGACTGCCCTACAATAGTAATAATCCCTATCTGTTCTCCACTATAAAAAAACTATTTCGTTTCTGTTTTATCACTTTTACAGAATCTTGTTCTTGTTTATTGGTAATCTTGATTCTTGCGATATTTTTCAGAAGGTAAATCTCCTATAAGTTCATCGGTAGACAAATCTACAAACTGAATGGGTTCAGGGGATATAAAATGTATATTTACTCCTTCGGTCATATTAAGTTCAGGAAGGTCACGAACTGTTTGTTCTTTTCTTTTCAGTTTGAGCAAAAAGAAGAAGCAGAAAAACACACCCAAACTAAAATTGCTTTTAATACTAATTGTCTTCATATTTTTTTCAAATTCTTTTTCGTTAATTAAATAGATATAAGAGTTATATTTTAATTTTGCCTTATTCTTTTCTGATAAGGTTTGCTATTGTTTGTGATGCAGAAGAAAGCTTTGGATAAAAAGCTTGTGAAAAAAACCCTTGGTTGGCATTATCCAACGATGTTCCCTGCACTGAATTTTGTCCAAGTTCTCTCATCATATCTCTAAATGCACTTTCAGGAACATAGAGTCCTTTTCATTCCATCTACATCATAAAACAGAAAGGGTTGATAGGCAGGATTTCCCCATTATTAAGAATAGAAATCACATTGAGATTAACTCTCTGCATAGAAAAATCCTGATATCTGCCCATAAATCATAGTCCCTTTATTTATTTTATGTTTTCCTACATAGATGTCTTCCAGTAGTCGGAAACGAATTCTACTACCAAGGTAACCCTTTGAGTTTTCATCTATTACGGCTTTCACAAAATTACTTTCACTTTCTTTGGTAATAGAATTGAAAGCTTTTTGTTCAGACCATTTTTTTGAAACTTTTCAGTGTGCTATTAAGAAAAGCTTTCATTTTAGCTTTATCATGTTTTAATTTTTCTTTAGCCTTTACTTGTGCCTGATACTCTGGGTCTTTAGACTTTTCTAATGAATCCATAAACAACATCTGCTTTCGCAAAGTCTTTACTGGGTCATCTTCTTCTTTTTTTGTTGAGGAGAAGAATAATTATTTGAAGCTGAAGCCGAAGAATTATAACCATTTCCTGTACCACTTGCTCCCTCATTCAGCATACGGATAATTTCTGCTGAACGCTGAAAATCTCTTTTCATCTCTTGCCCTCGTATCTCTCGGTTCATAGTAAGATGTTCTTCCAGAAAATCCTCCTTGTGCCATGTTTTTCCCTTGCATCTTCAAGGGAATCAATGTATCTTTTTTTGTTTATAATTCAGGTTATCAGAATAGTTCAAAAGACTGTCCTCTTCGGTCTCTAATCCATCAAGCATTGTTCTGCTGTCCCCATTGGCAAAAACTCATCATAAGCTTCGTTTTTTGGTTAAAAATACTATCTCTTTGTTTCCCTAATGAAAGATTAAGCTCCTGCTGTGGTTCAGCAACTTCTTCATCTGCCATTAGACTTTCTACCTGATAAGCTCCAAATAAAACAAAAGGAAGAGTAATAAGTGGAATAATGTATTTTCGGCTGTTTAAAAATTTATTTTTTAAGGTTCATTTTTTTCAGTTTTTTTATATTCGTTATATAAATACTCTATTCTCATGCTGTCATTTTTGTAAGGCTTTTCATTTTTCTTTTTCTTGAAAAGGAATGAAGTTCTTTCATTACTTTTTTTCCAATCGTGCTTCTTTTCAGATGAAATTTTTTTCTTTTTCTTTATCACTTTGGGTGTAAAAATTAGGAATACTTGTAAAAGTGACCTTTGGTGGAAAAATAAATTTCTCTTACTACGGCAAAAGATTCCAGATAAAACCAAGAATACTAAAAAGTAAATCAGAATTTTTAGGTCGGTTTTGTTCATTAGCCCAAGATAAAAAGGCTGTCTATTCTCTCTTTCATAGCTTAAAATCCATTGTATTTTTGATTCACTTGATATTTCAGAATTGTCTATAATTTTCCAGTTTTTTTCAGTATAACTCCATGTGGATTATTGGGAGTTCTGAGTACATCATCAAAATTACCTTCTGTTATTAATTTCCTAATAATAATTGCAGACCTTCTGTTGATTACTTGTCTTCCAAAGAATACAAATCTCTTATTAGCAACATCTAAACGGATAGAATCTGCATTTACAGTAATCATAGAACTTGATGAAACAAGTTGATTATAAAAATCCCTTTTTCCTTTAAGTTGGTGTATTCTTTTTCCTGTATCATCAATAAGATAGAGAGACTTTTCTACATTTTTGCTTAATGTATTCATCATCAGGTGCAAGAGTAAAAACAACCTATGAAAAAGTTCCACTTGTGATTTGTATTCTACATGGGCGGTTTAGAAGTTCATCAGTCTGTTTTTACCAAAAATCGGAACTCCATTATCCAAGATGTAAATAGATTTTCTGGAATCTTCTACAATTTTATATGAGAAAAAAACAATCCTGCAATAACGATTACTATCGATGCTAAAATGACAGAAATAGAAACTGCTTTGTTTATCTTTATTTTTTTGTTCTATACTTTTTACTAACATAATTTATATGGTTTTCGAATTGTGATTTACTATTTTTATCTTTATCTTCTCCTTTTCCTAACTTATAAAGAGCCTGCGCTCCAGCTACATACTTTCCTGCACTTTGTTTCATTTTTAGTCATTACACCTGCTCCGCCAGCTGAAACAATGCTGTCTGCAATAGTTGGAGTCATCAGAACACCAATCCCTGTAACGATGTAAGCTACCACAGTAAATAGTGTAACATGTAACATTCCATTTCCATTGATAAAAAGCAGCTATGGTCGCAGAATCAACATTCCCAGCACTATTTATCATTAATTCATATCGGTCTATTTCCATAGTGTAGGCAGAAATGATAAGCTGTTGTCCCAATGTTGATAATGGTAAAATGCGACAAATGTATACAGGTTGATATTGATAAACTTTTGAAACCCAACTGGTAAGTGAACTTTCAAAGCCTGGAATAAGAGCCATGCCAATGGCTATCGGTCCAAGAACAATTAGAATATAACTCCAAATTTTTGAATAAAGAAAAATAAGATAAGTACAGACTCTGAGAATAGATAAAACCAATAGCTTCTAAAAGGTCTGCTCCCCATCTTTGGAATTTAAAATCCATTCTTATAAACCATTCTTCTACAGGAGTTTTGTATTTTTATCCCAACCTTCTTTAATACTATCAGTTATCTTATCAATAAAAACCTTTCTCTTTCAAATTATCCAATTCCTTTTTGTTTTTGCTTTTTCTTCAGCTTCTTTTTTTAATCATATAATCCAAAAAGTTGATTTTTGCTTTTGAAATCGTTTAACACAGGTGTGTTAGCCTCTCTTTCTATTTTTCTCAAACATCGTTTGTGAAGGTGTAGAAACTACTCTGAATGGACTTTGAACAAAAAGAATAAAAAACTTGTCCAATGTAATAAAATCAGTCCTATAAAGAATGGTTTTTAACATTGGGGTTATTTCCCATTCTCGGTCTCCTGACTGCATCTGCCATCCCATATAAGATAAATAAAATGTAGCTCCTATTCCTCCTATAAGTCTCCCTAAAAAGGATACTTACTTGCTTCAGCACTAATGCTTGTGTCCAATCTATTGAATGATTTAAAAACCATTGTTCAAAAGCTCCATCTCCTTTTAAAAATTGTAAAAGTTTATTGGAATCATCTGCACTGGGTGTTGTTTGTCCTAATATCACTATTGGCAGTAGGCATAATATAAAGCAAACTAAAAATATAAGATATTTTGTTTTCATTAGTATTGGTCTTTATATTGGTTCATAATTTCTTGTACTATTTCTACATCGGTTCTTGTAATGTATTTTTTTCTTCCTTTTCTGAATTTATCAAGAGCATTTTTATAATCTAAATACAATTCTCCTTTTTGTATTATAAGAGAATAATTCAGCTTTGAATTTTCTCCACTCCCATAAGAGTTTCATGATACATCAAGAATCTTTTTCCTCTGGGCATATCCATTGTTCTTGATTTATGGTATTTATCTTTCAGTAAATCCAAAAATTTCCTGTAATCTATCTATTCCTCCTGAAAATTTCAGAGTTTTCATAAATTTTCTTGGTTATCAAAACCCCACTCTCTGAAAATTCTGTGGTTGTTCAGGAAAGATTTTAGAGGATTCAGCATTCTTTTATAATATAAAAACCCATAATGGGTCTGCATCTACAGTTGCAGAAGTCCAATGAGCAAAATCCTGTACATTTCTTTTTATAAATGCTGTCTGACTCTGCTTTTATTTTTTTCAGCTTCTTGTTTTTGAACTTCAACTCTAACAATCTTTGGACTTCAAGACCTGTGGGTTTCAAAGGGCGTATATCCTGCCCATTTTTGTAATCTTTATTCCTTTTTCGGTGACCACATTCCCAGACTGTAGCATAAGCAAAGTTAGTCTGGACACCCAAAAACCATTTTTCCATAAGGTCGCCAATCTCCCCATCTCTCAAAAACCATTCTTTTTGTGTTGAGACACAATGGCATTATCATTTAGTCTATTTTGAGCATTTATACTGATGCAGAAAAGAAAAACAGCATAAATTAGTTTTTTTGATATTTCATATACTTTAATATTTAAGATATTGATATTTTCTCATAATGTCTTCTACAATAGATTTATCCATATTGACATACCATCCAAGATGTGGAATTTGATAAATATATGGCGTATCTTTTCCTCTTTCTAACATCAAATTGATATACATCACATTGGCGTGTAATATTCTAACTCTGTCAAATATCCTGCTGATTAAAAACTTCTCTATCATATGGGTCTATAAGTAAATCACTATCTTCTCTTAATATTTCCTCTTTGAGTTCCTTCTGTATCATTAGGATTTCTTGCACGATACGATGGTAATGGTCTGTGAGAAGTATAGCATATTGAGGGTATTTTTGCTGTGAGTTTTAACATTTTTCCCACTGTGTTTCACCTACTTCCCCAAGATATTTGTAGAGATATTTAAGCTGTTTCCCTTGTTTTATCGTTTGGTTTACTTTTACTTAATTTATCATATATAAACTCCTGTATAGCAACTACTTGTGTTATTTTTCTTATTTATATCATCATAGAGTTGTTTTTGTTTCTCATAGGACTTAAGAAAACCTTCATTGCTTGTAAGTCTTACCGCTTGATTTTTAGTAAGTTGAGCAATCAGCTTATCATTTTACAACTACTGTCTGACCTCTTGCAGATATTACATTTAAAATCAAAGCAGAAAAATATAATCTTTTTCATATCAGAAAGTTTTTATATTATCAATAATCTCTTCTACAATTTGCCTGTCTGCATTGACATAATAACTGAGCATAGCTTTTATTTCTCTCAAATTTTTCTTTTGCATTTCTAATCATCATAAGCATGTAAAAAGATTGGCTATTAAGTCTTTCCACTTCTGAGAGTGCATAATCTATTAAGATTTTTCTTTCAGCTTTTTTTCCATTTGATTGATTGCTCCATAGGAAACAACAATTCCTGTAATGAGTCTTACCACCATTTGAAGCTCATCTACAAATTCTACCTGCTTCGATAGAGCAACAATCAAGGTATAAGGTGCAGTTCTTATTTCTTGGATAATCTTTATTTGATTTTCTTTGATTTCTTTTGCCTCTTATGAAATTACTATTCCAGCAGGAATAGCCTGTAATGCAAAATCAATAATTCTTTAACCTGTCTTGAATTTTCTTTGTTGTATCTTTTAAATTTTGACCATTGTTTTTTTATTGACTACTTCTGCACCTAAATTGATATTCTGCTTTTTCATTTCTTGTTGTCTCTCATTCTCCTGCATAGAATGGCGAATTTCTTGATTCATCATAGGGAAAGACACATTTTCTTCTTCCCAAGGTGGTTTTGGTTTTTCCTCCTGATGATGTTAATACTAAATAACCTGCAAGAAATACTGCTGAAAAAGAAATTTTCTCATAATGATTCGGTTTTAAAAAAATTATGTTTATATCTATCCATTATATTTCTGACAATATCTTTATCCGTATTGATATAGCCTTGAAAAGGGTTAATAGCTCTCAAAATCCCAATCTTTTTAGCTCTTTCTAAATCTAAACTAATGGTCGCCAGCCAGACTTTTAACATCTTTTACTTTTTGTAGAAATATCATAAATCAGCTTATATCTATCCCCAGCAGTTGCAAGATTTAGTTCCCCTGATTTTAGAAGTTCACTCACTTCGGTGGACATTTTGAGAATTTGTTTGTATGTATATTCCGTAGTTTTTGCTCCGAAAAACAGCATATTCAGGATTTTGTTTTACAAATTTTCCAATCTCTGAGGAATACATAGCACAATCTTTTAGGTCTTCATAAATTTCTTTGACTTGTAATCCGTTTTGGAGAGTTCCTGAAACTTCACTCAATCCCTTTAAGATTTTTCTTGAATATTATTAACTACTACCATTTGAGTTCCAACCCAAGCCTGTGCTTTTTGGAGTTTATTTTGTTGTGCTATGGTTTCGTTTTGTTTGTCTTTTAGATTGTCTGAATACAGCTTTAAGGCAGCGGTAGTTACTACATCTACATAAGTGTTTTGAGCTGATAAAACCCCTCCCAAAAACACTAAACTCAAATAATATTTTTCATATTTATATACTATTTACAAGGTTCTCAAAAAGTTTTTTTCTTTTTCTAATTCTAATTGTTTCCTGTCAAAATGTTTTTCTTCCAATTCTTCATTGATTTGAGCTACTTTTTCTTGGATAATTTTAATTGGATTTTTCTCCTTTGTGTTTTCGCTTAATGTGATTGTAATATTTTAAAACTTTTTCATCAATTGGCTTTTTTTGTATAGATTGACAAGAGGGACTAAATTATCCAGAGGAGCTATTTTCTTTAAATCAGCCACGATGCGTTCTAATGCCAAATCATAATTTCCCAACTGCTTTTGCATAATGTTCTACAGCTGATTTTTCAGGTTTCTCAGTAGTATAGGGTTAGATATTGCTCCAAAGAAACTTCATTACCATAGACTTCGCCTCTTCCCCTCGTTTTTAGATCAAAACTCTTTAAATCAGCTTCTACCATATTTATTGTTTAGGTTATTGATTGTCCAAATTTTATTTTTGTTCCACTTGATTTAGCGAAAGAATATCAGCAATTGCTCCAAAATTATCTTTTGAATTTGGATTGGTCAAGCAAAATGAAAGTATCTGAATTAGAAATAATAGAATCCTTAACTACTGCATTACCAATAATATCATTGAGTTCTTGAGTTACTACAATAGTTTCCCCCAGAACTTACGCACAGTTTTATATAGATAAAGAATGTACCCTCCCATTAGTTTAGAGGCGATAGCTTTCCATGCCTCTTCTATAATCAAAGCTTTTCTTCTATCGTTTCTCAATCTCATCTTTTGGATAAAAGTATCCATAATGATAAGTGTAACAATAGGAAATAGAGTAGGGTTGTCTTTAACATTATCAATCTCAAAGACAATAAACAGCTCATCAAATAAGGTGCTGTCTGCACTTTCGTTGAGTGTTGTTCCGTATCTTCCCCCTTTATAGAAAATCTTTTTAAGACAAAGAGAAAAAGTCCTCAAAGTTGAATTCTTTTTCTGTGATGTTGTATTTTTATTTTTCAAATAGATAGGCAAAAATCTATCACAGTATTCATAGAAAACTATTGAAAGACAATTCCGAAACTTCTAATTTTTCATCTAACTCTTTTATTCTTTTTATCAAAGCAAATCTAAATGCCTCATTCCATTCCTCTGTGGTTTTTAGGATTTTTTTGAGAACTTCTTGTGGAGTTATAACAGCTAATTTTGTTTCATTATATTCCTTTCTTCTTTCTTCATCTGTCAAAGTTTCACTAAGCTTCATATACTCTATGAAACATCTCCTTGTTATAATCAGGATTATTTATATTTTTATCAGGGTGGTAAAAGTTGATTAATTTTCTTCCTATTTCTTTTAATCTCATCAGTAGGAGCATCAAACGAAACCCCTAATATCTCATAATAGGTTTTGTTGCTTTCCAGTTCTTCTTCAAAAATCCTCTAAAAATATCCTCTCTGCTAATATTATATTTTTCCAAATGGAGTAAAAGCTCTTCATCAGATACCTGTTCATACCATGCTCTGCCTCTATTAAAAAAATTGATGATAGTAAGACATCAGAGTATTGTCTAAAAATAGATTTTTGCTCTTTGCTCATTGTAGCATCTGCCCCCTGCCAAATCATAAAAAATCAGATTGGTCAAAAATTCTATTTTCTCAATATTAAATTCCTTTTCGTTCATCACAAAAAGGATTCATGGTAATAGGTTTTTCTTCGGTATATTTGATATATTTTCCCACCTTTATAGCTACAAGTTCCAGAATAGGAATCTCCTGTATCTACAATCACAACATCATAATTATAAAGTAAATACTGCTCAACGATATTGTTCATCAAGAATGATTTACCAGACCCTGAAGGTCCGAGAACAAATTTATTTCTGTTATTCATTCTTCCAGTTTTCATAGGTAAATCAGATAGGTCTACTTTTAAGGGAACTCCTTGTCTGTCAGTAAATCTTAAATAAATATTGGATTCTTCACTTATGGGGAAACTCTCCTTACAAAGCGAAGCTTCACTTGTAGTGGTAATAAATCATACCTTTTTAACTCAACTGCATTGCCAGGTATCGCACACCTAAACAATTCCAGTTGGTTATAAGCATTTTTGAAACGATAATTCCTTTGGTAAATAATTTACTTTCTATCAGAGACTGGGTTCTCTCCATTTCTTCCTGTGTTTCAGTCGCAAAAACAATGGAAAAATGAGCATCTACAATCAGCTGTCCATCTACGGCAATATTGTGGAGCAGAGTTTCTATTTCTTCTGCCACTATCATATTTGAAGGAGCAGATTTTTGCTACACCCTCATGTTTTTTTCTTTTTCTTGTCAAGTTCTCTTTGTTTTGGTGCTTGTTCTGGAATAGAAATAATTTGATTATAGATAACCATATGGTAGTCTTCCAATTCATTGATAAAAGGAAAAATTATCAACAGCTGTTTCTGATGCTGTGCATTTACCTCCCAAAATAGAATAAGGCTCTATCTGGCTCGCAGTTCAATATTTTCCACATCTACAAAACTAATAACCTTTTCCATATCTGTCGCCAAATCTTAAATGTATTGAGTGATTTAATGTTATCAAAAGGTTGGAATACTCGGATAAATTCATTGCTAATACCCTCCAATATAATGTTCCCAGTCTTTTTCAAATAAAAAAATTGTGGTTCGCAATGGAATTGAGAGAAAGCATATGCACTTTTTGGCATTTGTCTCGTAGTTCTTTATATCTTTTTCTGAAAAATCGTAATTGTTTTTCTTTCTTTTGATTGTCCACTACATCGGTAAATAAAAAGAGGGTATCAATGGTTTTATACATTCTTCCCTCAAAATGTTCTAGAGTACTTTTTGTTGTAGAAATTGAGATGATTTTTCTGCAGAGTATCTTTGTTTTCTAAAAATATCTAATTTTTTTGAATGATATGGTTTCGCCAATAATAGAAATTCACTTGATTGAGTATTGTATGAAAAATCAGTATAGGAATTAGGGGTCAGCAGAATATTGTTCTACCGCATTCTTTATCTTTAATCCCAATGACAGGATTTCCGTATTTTACCGATTACAACATCAAAATTCCAATTATGTTCTTTACCATAATCATACCCTATGAAAAGGAATATCAAAAATTTTATTTTTCGATTTTCATATTATTTTTAGATTTGAATTTTCTGTTATCTTAAATCGTAGGAAAAATATGACAGTTCATCATTGTTTTAGTTTTTATTGTAAAGCCCTTTTTGAGTCTTGTATTTTAAACATTCCCCAAAAATCCTAATGCTCCAATACCCAAGACCTAAAAGTGTTCCCCAAATCCCCATAAAAGAGCCTAAAACTCCTGATAAAACAAGCCCTGAGGCTACACAGCCCATAGCATAGTAAATGTATTTATCCTTTAATCCGAATAAAACAAGGGGTTTTTCAACCCCTTGTATAAGTAAAGCCATTTTAACTCAATCCGAAGAAAGACCCCTACGAATGTAGGCACGATAGTTAAAAATAAACAAGCTCCACCCCAACCAAGGATTTCTTTATTCACATCTTGGTCTCCGTTCTGCCACTTATTGTAGATTCTAAGACCTCCAATAAGCCCAACGATACCACCAACAAACTGAATAAAAGGGTTTTTAGAGGTGTCCAGTACTTCTTAATCTCATTACCAGCTGTGGTAAAGCACCTGCACCACCACCTCCCGCTTGTGCAAAAGCAGGACTTGTAGAAAGTAGCAGTAATGCTAAGATTAAAAACTCTTTCTCTTTTACACCTTTGAAGTTCGCTAATTTTTAGCTCCTTCAATCTTTTGGAATTTTCCAGTCATAATTGAAAAATTTAAAAATGTTAAAAATTATTTGGTTTCGGTTTACTAAGAATGAATATGATAAACTTTTTGTCCATCATAATTGGCAACCATTTTTACTTTTTGTATTAATATGGTTTAGTATATCTTTTATTTTTAAATTAGATATAGGTTTATCAGCAATTGATGGATTTTTATTTTCAGTTTGCTCTTCTGGTTCTATCTTGTTTTCTGCAATTTCCATTTCTTCCTCATCTAATTTATTTTCATCTTCATATTTGCTTTTTAGTTTTCTATGTCTTGATTTTCATCAGTTGCAGAAAAGAAAAAGGTTCTTGAATTTCCTCATAGGATTTAGGGTGTCCTTATGTTTTCTACATCTTCTATTCCTACAACCACAGGTGTTTCCTTGTTCTGTTGTGCAAAATCAGAAATAGAATAGTTCTGTTCGCTGTTTTTCTGCCTCTACAACTTTTTCTTTTTAAGAATAAATCATAAATAACCATTCCCACATAATACAGGAAATACAATCCTAAAATGATAGGTATAAATTTCATTAGTCTTCTTTTTTTATTTTTAAGTTCTATTACTTGTGCCATCAATCTCCTAAACTCTCTTTTTGCCAAGTGCATACCCTCATTCCCAAATCAATAATTTCATTCATATCTATACTAAATGTGTTAAATTTCCCCAGCTCAATATGAAGCTCATTATCTATTGCGACAGTTCGCTCTTGTCGGTTGCTTTTTTTCTTGCTCCCAATCTTTTATAAAATCATCTATATTGATGTCGTTATATTTTCTTTCCAGATGAATAGAAAATGGCAGTTTATATTGTGGCATTGATATAATTTATTAGTTCTATCAAAAACTTGGTTTTACAGAATGTCTCTGCTCGTAAGTGAGTTTTCTTGTATTGATATTTTTGTAAGCAGTTTCGTTTATACACAGGGTTTTTCTAAAATCTTTCCATACTTTGAAATCTCCTCATCCATTCCTTCTTGATTGAGATAATTATATCCCTTATCATATTTGGAGCGGATAAATATCATCTGTGCTTCACTCTCTATCACTGATAAAAAGTTCTATAAATACCAAAGTAGATTTTTGCAGAAACATCTGAATATTCAAAAGGAATTACAATGTAATCACTCATTATCAGCAGAGAAGTATATTTATCATCAAGTGTTCCTGCAAGGTCAAACAAATAGATTTCTCGCTTTCTTTCATATCCATGATAGCTTCAAAATCTATTGGTTTATCATTCTCACCGATTGATTTTTACTTCATACAATTTTGGGATGTCCAATGCTTCATCTTCCTCCCATTTATGATAAAAATGATTTTTGAAAAATCAAAATCAAAAAAACATTTATTTTTCTTGTCTTGCAGAGCAAGATAATTTGCAAAAGCTATAGCAAAGTAGTTTTTCCTGCACCTCCTTTTTTTGTGTTCCAAAAGTTATTATCATCTTATCTTCGTTTTTCGTTTTTCGTTTTCTTTCTTCTTCAGCAGGGTCAAGACCTTTCCTGAACTTTTTCATTATTTCAAACAAGAATTCATCTATCACTTTGGATAATTTATCATCTTGAATATTTTTAGTAGAAACCTGTTCGGTCTGTGGGTTTATAAAATTTTGATACGGAGTTTGTCCGACAAGGCTTTCCAATTCGTGTATATGATGATATTGTTTTATGAGTGATATAATGCTTACCATCTTCTCCTTCAAATATGGAAATGTCTGTGTTTGGTTTAGAGTGTCTTATCACTTGGAAAGTTTCTTCTCGGACTTTTTATATTCCTCCATATCTTTTCGGTTTTTATTCTCGAAAATCATAAATTCCTTTAATCCCCTTGCCTCATCGTTTTTGGAGTGATGATGGAAAATAATTCAATAACTCTTTTTATATTGAGCATTAAAAACATTATAATCTTTTAATTTGCTCAAAAATTCGTTTATCTAATTTTTTTCCTTTGTGAAAATCAAAAATTTCATTCATCTTCATTATTTCACTTCCTTTGAATACTTTCTGTGTTTTATGGTCTATCAAAGAATATCCAAAAGGCTGTTGTCCATCTTTGTGATGAAAAACAATATCAATCCCAAACATCTCTCTCATTTTGTGTTGTAGTTCACTTTCAAACTCTATTTTAGGAGTAGCATTTCGCTTGGTCTGGTCATCTTCTATTCCCTCTGCTTCTCGGTTATCTATTACCTTAAAAACTCTTGTTTGAGTAAACTTTCTTTGTATTTATTCAAAAAAGCTTTGATTTGATTTGCTCTTTTGGAATCTGATTTAGAATTAAAAACTATCTGATTATCAAAAAAATAGTTTTCTGTTTTACTCCATTTTTCAAAAATATCAAAAAGCAGTATCATTTTCTCTATTTTTTTGATAAATTTAAATCCACTCCTTTCCAGTAAAAAGTTCCAACTGTTTTGCTGTACTGTATTTGTATTTTAAAAGCTTTTTCTAACTCTTTATCCAAATCTACTCCCTTGTAACTCAGCTAAAACTTTTTGTAAAGCTCTTTGAGATTTTAGTTTTTCAAAACTATCATCCATTTTTCTTTCCTGTCGTTTTATCGACTCTTGTAGAAACTAAATGAATATGATTATTCTCCGTGTCATTATGAAAAAACAATGATATAAGGTTGATTTTTCATATCCCATTTCTTTCATAAAAATGTTTTCCAATCTCTGTCAGCTCTTCTTTTGGAATGATTTTTGAAACTTGGTAGAAATAGTAGCATGAAATTGAGGCTTTTTACCTTATCACTTTTGGAAATAGCTTTGAAATAATTTCTCACTTCTTCCTGTTTGCTTTTTTTCATCAATTCCATCTGGAAAGTTTTGCATCAGCATGAGTTCCCCAGCTCCACTTTCCCTTTTCTTGTCATTGTATTTCACTCCATGAAAATCACTACTCGCTGAACTTAAAAATCTTTACTATCATTTGCTATAAAATGGTAGATTTTCTTAAAAATCAGATTTTGCTCTTGTTTCAATTTTATCACTTCTGTCAAATCATTCCCAAACTGAAGCATCTGCTCCTTTGTCATGAAATTTTTGAGAATTAATGAACTTTGCCTGTTGATTGATATTATTCTCCACTTTGGCAAATAGGTTTCCCTGTTTTTCAATGAACTCTAATGCTTTTTCGCTCATTATCCCAAGCCCTGCCTTCCACAGAGTTGATAATGAGACTTGTTAATGTTATCCCTTTTCTTTGCAGTATCTTTTTCCATTCTTCTTTTTAGATTTTTCTATCCTAAAAATTATGTTTTCTTTCTGCATTTTTGAGGTTTTGTCTTTTGGCAAAAGTTTCAACTTAATTTTATGACAAACAAGGATTTAGAGGAGGGTTGAACTATTTTGAACTATTTTGAACTATTTTGTACCATCTGCTGAAAAAACTAAAAAAATCTCTTCATCTCAAATCAGATAAATTTAAAATCCTTTGAAAAAGAAAAAAATGAGTTCCGAAATTTTTCTAATCCTTTTTCTCAAAAAAGGCAAGATGGTCTTTGTATCAACTGAAAAGTTGTATATACAAAGACACATCTTGCACCTCTCATTTCGGTTAGCTCTCAGATATTTTTGTATTTTTGGTAAAGGAATTTTATTAGAACAACTTAAAACTTTGATTTTCAATGTCTATTTTTGTAAAATAGATTTTTAAGCTCTGAAAAAGGATTTTTTTATTTAAAAAGAATTGCAGAAAAAGAAATTTTTATTCCTCCATATACTCATAATATATTCACACAATATATATACTCATATATATAGTATAAAAAGGATTTTTATTGAAAATATATTAAAAGATCTGATAATCATGATATTAACAGAATTAACCCTGCGTTATTTTTACAGGTAGATGTGGATACCTTGTATTATTTTTACAGGTTATCGGTTAGACCTTACACTATTTTTACAGGTAGCATTGGATACCTTGTATTATTTTTACAGGTTATCGGTTAGACCTCATACTATACAGGTAGCATTGAATACCTTGTATTATTTTTACAGGTTATCGGTTAGACCCTTGCACTATACAAGTGGTGCTAAATATCTTGCTTATTTTTATGAGGCTATTATTTAGGCACTATAATACTGACATCATAATAATGATGTCTTTCATATTGAATACCAATAAATTATGTTAATATAATGGTCTGTACATACCATTTTTTAATAAAGGTATTGTTTATATCAAAAATATTTATACATTTGTGATACGAAATGAAATTGAAATTGAAAAATAAGTCTAGTATATTTAGTAATTTACATTTTTATAATTTCTTGTAAGACACGCAAACTTTATTATTAGGAATAAAAATGATATGGAATTGGAAGAAAGTATTAAAGAGATGATAATTGAGGACCAAAATATTCAAAATTAATCATTAAAAATGATAAATATGAAATAGATTCTCTTGAAAATAGAAAAAGAAATTATAAAAGAATTGGTGATAATTGTAAGAATATCTTGAATAATTACGGGTATCCTACGATTGATTTAGTTTCACATCGCATGATTTTTGGGGTATTGGTGCAACATTGTGATGCTGATATTGAGCTTCAAAAGTGAAAGCGTTAGTGGAATTAAAAAGGGGTTAAAAAGGGGTTGGTATTAGGAATAATTATGCATATTTATTAGATAGGGTAAAAGAGTTAATTTGGGGTGAAAAACAAATATTTGGAACTCAGGTTTATAGAAATAAAGAAGGTAAGTATATCCCCTATCCTATAAAAAGATAGTTTAAATGTTAATGATAGGCGATATGATATAGATTGGACTATCGAAGAATATCTTAATATAATGAATAACTTATAATTAAACCATGATTAATTTTTAAATTTTTTTAGACTATGAGAAAGTTCGAATCAATTAATTCGAGTCTCTTTAAGAAAGAGGTGAGTAAGAAGAAGCTAGCAATTAGTTTCAGGAGGTTTAACGCTTACTGGCTGTAAATTTACTGCAACTAAAGAAGCAAGTGATTGTAATGACATGGATCAAGATTCCCGTATTGAAATGTCAATAGTGTAAAATTGAAAGTGTACATTAAATTGTTAAAAATTATGAAAAGTTTAAAATCTATCAAAAGTGATTTATTTAAAAGAAAATCACAGGTCGTAAAATGCAATCTATAACAGGAGGGTATACTCTTACAGGTTGTGCGGGGAGTTTAGCATCTAAGGGTGATGAATATGAGTGTAGTGACACGGATCAAGATTCGCATTGAAATGTCAATAGTGTAACTAATCATAATCCCAAAAAGTAAGAGGTAAATATGTTTTTGGGATTTTATTTTTATGTAGTTATGATATTAATAATTTCTCAAAATCATATTGATGAGCCAACTAATGATGTCATTGACTGGTTGAGATATATTGGCTATACTAATTTTATTCATGTATTAATGAAGACTATCATATGGATAGAGTCTTTACTTATGATTTTAACATAGAAAAAGCAACTAATGAGAAAAATATATTGTATGCGAGATGAAATTAATACAGTATTTTCACCAGTAGGTGGTTTCAAAAATTCGAAAGAAAAACTCTATATAACGACTTCATAAATACAATTACTCTGAACTTGAAGTTTTATTACTACAATCATTTATAGGACATTTATCTAGTGAACTGACAAATGCTAATAGTGCTTTTTACTCTTTTTTTGATTATAAAAATCAGTATTGGCTACCAGGTATTCGTATAACTAGAAATGGTGTCAAAATAAGTTTGAATCTCTTGGATTGGCAAAGAAAAATGGTCTAAAAATTCCTGAAACCATAATAACTACAGATATGTAATAGAATTTAGGAAGAAGTATGGGAAAATAATAACTAAACCCATTAAAGATGTTTCTTTCATTGATTATAAAGGTATAGAGTTGAAAAATGTATACAAAATCTATTACAGAAGATGATATAGCTAATATGCCAGAATGTTTTTCCTTGTTTGTATCAGAGGGAAATTAAAAAGAAGTTTGAAATTAGAACATTTTTCCTCGAAGAAAAATTCTATTCAATGGCAATATTTTTCTCAAAAATGATAAAAACAACACAGACTGATTTTTAGAAACTATAATGTAAAAACCTAATAGGAATATTCCATTTAAGCTACCTTTAAATATAGAAACAAAACTATATGAAACTATAGGAAGCAATTAGGATTAAACACAGGGTTCTATAGACTTGCTAGTGGATGAAAATAACGATTTTATATTTCTAGAAGTTAATCCTGTGGGGACAACTCGGAATGGTTTCAAATGGTGTGGGAACTACTTGATAGAAAAAAAGAAATAGCACTAATAAGAAAATGATGAACAAAAGAAATAAAAGAGATATTAACAATATCTGAAAAATTTGTAAAAACAAAAAGTTAATTTTACATATTTGATACTAAAGATAATGTATTATCCGAGAGGAGAATTTTATATTTAAGTATTCAAAATCTAAACTGCATAATACAGACTACTTGATAAATACAACATATTATAAAACTATAATGCAAAACTTTTACTACTACCTGAAGAATATGAAGAAATATAGCAATTTTATAGATATTCCTTTTTCCATATTTTTGCATGTTGTTTTTCCTGTAAAAAGGTAAAACTAGGGGAATTCTTTATGATATACAGCGTCAAGATTTTGATTATATCCCTAATGATTTAATAGATATTATAGAAAAATATGAAGAAAACACTTTAGGGACATATGATAACGATTTCTCGAAAAAGATATTCATCATATTATAGATGAATATTTTGAATTTCTTTTTCGATAATGGAGTATATATATCTGATGTAGATAAACTCTTTATTTCCTAAATTAGAAGATAGTTTTGAAAGACCTTTTTAAGATAGGTAATATGATCATTGATGTGACAAACTTAATGTTGGATAATATAAATACTATTTTTAATCAAAATAGAGGAATATGAGTGTGAGGCTATTTTATTTATCTTTAATGAAAGTGCGTTATTCGAGAAAACTTTATCCCTTTTATTAGAGAAGTTTGAATATTCATCTGTAAGAACATTAGAAATATTTGTAAAAATAGATATATATTATAATTTTGACTATGATAGAATTTCTTTTAGAATATGGAAAATTATCTAGAATAGTTTTCTTTTCATCAGATAGTAATACATTGAAAACAACTAAAAATCATTTTATTACTTATAAATACTAAAGAGCCTTTGGATAGTAGAGAAAACATTATTAATATAAATAATTTTTGATAACAGATAAATTGTTTTTGAGACTAAAAGTTCAATAATTATTTTTAATAGAAAGGTATACATTGATGAAAATCTAAATATACGAAATTCACCAAACTCAGAAGAAATTTTTGGTAATATCAAAAATGATAATATAATAGATATAATTGAAAAACAAGATTTTCATTATGGAAAAATAAGCAAGGATATGATAAAAAGATTGTATGTTATGTGAATATAGATATATGTGTGAGATTCAAATCTACTCAATTTAATGAAAAAGAAAAATATGGAAAAGAAATCAAAATGTTCATATAACCCACATAATAACATATGGAGTTAAGAAAATTTCTAATGTTTATCCAAGCAGATGCTAAGGATTGTGGTCCTACTTGTATAAAAATAATTTCTAAATATTATAAAAGAAATATTTCTTTACAAGATATCAAGATACTATGCTGAAACTACTACAGAGAAGGAAGCAATTTACTTGGATTAAGTAATGCAGTGGAACATATTGACTTTAGAAACATTAGGAGTTCAAATAGATTTTGAAACCTTTTAAAAAGATGCATTATTGCCTTGTATTGTGCATTGGAATAAATATCATTTTGTGAGTTGTTTACAAAATAGATAAAAATGATAATGTTTATATATCAGACCCAAGTTATGGACTTATAAAATATAAAAAGAAGAATTTTATCAGGTTATGGATAGGAGTAAATGCCAATGATAAGACAGAAGAGGGTATTGTTCTACTTTTTAGAACCCTACTCCTAAATTTTATGATAATGATTCTCAAGAGAAATCTACACTGAATTTTGATTTTTATTAAAGTATTTACTAAAAGTATAAGTCATTAATTATACAATTAGTTTTAGGAGTTGTCACTAGTAGTATATTGGCTCTTATAGTCCCTTTTTAACACAGAGTATAGTAGATATAGGTATTCAGAATCATGATATCAATTTCATATATTTGATTCTTCTAGGTCGATAATGTTCTTTGGAAAAATTGGAATAGAAGCAATTCAGAAGATGGATATTATTACTATTTATCTACAAGAATTAATATAGCTATAGTTTCTGATTTTTCATTAAACTTATGAAGCTACCTATTAATGATACAAGAATGACAGGTGATATTCTTCAAAGGATAAATGACCATAGCCGTATAGAGAACAACTCTTAACAAATTCTTCTCTTAATATTCTTTTTCATTTATTAATCTAATAATATTTAGTTTGATATTGTTATTCTATGATTATGAGTTATTCTTAATACATCTTATAGGATCAATATTATATGTTTCTTGGATTTTCTTCTTTCTAGGAGAGAGAATTAGATTATAAAAGATTTTCACAAGTATCTCAAGAGCAAAGTAAAGTAATAGAATTGATTAATGGAATGCAGGAGATTAAGATGTATAATGCTGAAAAGCAAAAAGATGGAATTGGGAATTTATTCAAATAAAACTTTTAAAATACAATTAAAAAGCTCTTTCATTAGAACAATGGCGTATATAGGAGTAATTTTATAAACCAGATAAAAGATATTTTAATCACTTTTTACAGCTAAACTGGTTTTAGATGGAAATATTAGCATTGAGAATGATGCTTTCAGTAGCAATATATTATTGGGCAATGAGCAATCTCTCTATTACAATTAATAGAGTTTATTCGACAGAGTTCAAGATACTAAAATATCATTAGAGACTAAATGAAATACATAATAAAGAAGAGGAAGAAGAAAATAATCAAGAATATATATCTGAACTTCCCTGAAAAGATATAGAAATAAAAGATTTATATTTCGTTATGTCGGTTCTGAAAATTATATCTTTGAAGGATTAAATATTAATATTCCCTCAAAAACTACAGCTATTGTAGAGTGCTAATGATAGTGGCAAAACAACTTTACTAAAATTACTATTAAAGTTTTATGATCCAAATCAAGGTAGCATCAGTATAGGAAATGTGAACTTTAAACACCTTTTCCACCAATATTTTTGGAGAAAAATATTGTGGAGTAGTAATGCAAGATGGATATATATTTAATGATACTATTTCAAGTAATATCGCAGTTGGAGAAAGTATAATAGACAAAAATAAGTTAAAAAGCAGTAGAAATAGCTAATATAAAAGACTTTTATAGAAGAACTTCCTTTAAGTTATAATACTAAAATAGGAAATGAAGGAATTGGAATAAGTGGAGGGCAAAGACAGCGTATTTTTTTATCTCTAGAGTAGTATACAAATCTCCTGATTATATATTTTTGATGAAGCGACTAGTGCTTTAGATGCTAATAATGAGAAGGTCATAACGAAAAATCTAGAGTTATGAAAGGAAAAACAGCAGTGATAATTGCTCATAGATTATCTACGGTGAAGAATGCTGACAAAATAATAGTTCTTGATAAAGGAAAAGTAGTAGAAGAAGGAACACATAATGAACTCATTAAACTAAAAGGAGAATATTTTAGAACTTATTAAAAATCAATTAGAACTTGGAAACTAATAATAACACATTGATAATATCAATCTTCGTTCCGAAGATGTTCAGGAAATATTAACAACCCCACCTCACTGGATGGTAAGATGGGGAAATACTTTATTTTTGCTATATTAGTTATAATACTGATACGAGTTATATTATTAAATATCCTGAATTTATTAATGCTCCTATTATCATATCTTCACAAAATCCCCTGAAAAATAGAGGCTCGTATTAGTTCCAAAATTGAAAAATACTAATCCAAGATCAACAAAAGTTCAAAAGGAGATATTCTTGTCGTTCTACAATCTACAGCCAACTATCAAGATATTTTTGGAATTAAAAGATATTATAAATTCTATAAATGCGAATGATATAGTTAGGTTTTCCACTATCTAAAACATCTCAATTTCTGATTGGGAGAATTACAAGGAGACTATAATAATTTTGCAAAAAGCCCTCATAGATGAAATTCTTTTTACTAATCTAAAACCTTATGCTCCTGATGATATTGCTATAAGCCAAAATATCAGTGAAAAATAAAACCAACTCAAATATACTCAAACAACAACTAAATTTGGAGACTGCTAAATATTCCCTTACAAAGAAAAATTACGAAAGATCTTCCTTACTTTTTGAACAAGGTGTTATTTCTAAGATGGAATTTGAAATGAAAAATTAAAATTTTTACAGGCTCAACAAAGTATAGAAGGTATTAAAATAACTATATCTCAATTGGAAGATGGAGCAAAAACTTACAAAAAGACAAAATGTTAATATAAATTCTGTAAAAAGATAAAAACCAATTACTCTGCCCAATCACTGTATCTTTTAGAACAATTAAGGAAATCCATTACTCAATGGGAAACAGAATTATCTTCTTACTTCTTCCACCGATGGTATTGTCAGAGTTTTCAGAATTTTTAGGAATTAATCAACATATTTCTGCGGGAGAAAATATTATTTCAATAATGCCTAACGAAAAGAAGGAATAATTGGTAGAATGAATATTCCTTCAACTAATTCAGGAAAAATAGCAATAGGTAACAAAGTTCTTGTTAAATTAGACAACTATCGCTATCAAGAATTCGGCATTATAGAAGGACAAGTGAAAAATATATCCCTTATTCCTGATAAAGATGGAAATTACTATGCCTATATTATTCTCCCAAAAGGATTAAAAACATCTTATAATAAAGATATTATTTTGATAAGGAAATGAAAAGGAAAAGTTGATATAGTAACACAAGATTTAAGGTTAATAGAAAGGTTCTTCTACCAAATAAGAAAAATTATTAGGCTATCAAACTTAATTTATGAAAAATATATTGTTTTCGGTATTTTATGTTTTCCATTGGTTTCTTTTTCTCAAAAGAAATGGACACTTCAAGAAGCCATTGACTATGCTACGAAAAATAATTTACAGGTGATTGATAAAAGAAATTTCACTCAAAAATAGAGGAAAAACAATCTCCAAAACAACACGAGCGATTGCCATCTGCCAGTGGAAATATAAGCAACCAATTACGATTTGGGCAAACGCAAGGTTTTTCGAGGAGGAATTAAGCGAAATGATAATTTCAATAATGGCCTTTAGTATATCTAGCCAATGTATTGCTTTACAATGGCGGAAGACTGCAAAAGAAGCTCTTAGCTATGATGTAGAAGTTGCCCAGCACAATGTAGCACTTTTTTGAAAGAGAATATTGCTTTGCAAATTATTCAGCAATATTTATCGGTTCTTTGCAAAAGAAATCGAAAAATTTATGAAAGTTCCAGTGGAAAATGCTCAAAAAGGCTATCAAAGAGCAAAAATTACTGCAGCGAGGAACGACTGCCCAAACTACTTTTAGCAAGCCCAATCGGCTCTTCGCCAAAGAAAATCAAAAATCTCAATCAGCATAGAAGTTAAAAAGCCTTTATTTACACTTTCTCAAACTTTACAACTTAATGATTATCATGAGTTTTGATGTAGAAGATTGGGAGTTGAGTGAGGAACTCCTAATAATTTTCATTCATTAGAAAATGTGATTGACACAAATACAAGAAAACATCCGTTAATCTTTTGTCGGCACAGAGTCACATCTAAATCGGCAGAAGCCCAAACCGAAGTGGTAAAAACCGTATTTTTGCGCAAGTATCAGTTTGAGTGCTGGAATTGGGAGTTTTATTATAATTCATTGGTCTACGGATATTACAGGTAGATAATTTGGGAAATATCATCAAAGAGAAAAGCCTTGTTTGACCAATATAAAAACGAATTTTATCAGCAAGGGAGTATCTGTAAATATTCCAATTTTCAGTAAAGGAATACTAAATTGCAGGTAGAACAAGCCAAAATCAATGAAGTAATGGCTAAAAATCAATTAAAAATACAGGAACAACAATTATTGCAACAACCAAAAAGTGTTTTTGATATGGAAAGCCATTACCAAAGTTACCTTCCGCCCAAGAAACCGAGAAAAGCAATCCCAATTAGCGTTGAATTTTTGCCCAAAAAGTTATGAAGCAGAAAGGATACGATCTATGATTTCATATATCGGCAAGAAATAATTATGTAAGTGCTAAAAAGTTCAACCATACAAGCCAAGTATAATTATATTTTTTAGTCAAAATTTTGGATTTTATACAAAGTAGTTATTATCCAAATATTGATATATCAAAACGAGGGAGATTCTCTCCCGCGTTTTTAACACAAATGACACTTTGCCGAAAGTGACCGCCAAGATGTTCCATCATAGGGCGAATAGGTATTTAATTGGGTATTAAAATATAAACTCCTTTCTTTTGCGGTCACTAGGTTCTGTATCCGCAAACTTATTGTAACTATAAGTTTCCATTCATTTCGTTATGATAATTTAACTTTTCGTTTAGGTCTGAAGCGTGAAACCCTTTTACTTGCATTCGGAATATTAGCAGAATTCAGTTCTTGGGCATTATAATTTAAATGCTCGCTTTTGTATCGTTCAAAATAAGTTTGTCCGATGATATACTCCCAAAAGCTAATAAAACCTGTTCCGCCTCTCACACTTTCTATTAAATCTCGTTTATCAAAACTCGTTTTTGAATAGGTGTAGGAGAAAAAATTATATGTCCTTCGTGAATGTTCGGCAAAAAGAATTCGCAATCGTGCTATTCCCTGATGCGTGAGAACTTGTCCCATCTGCAATCGTATTATATCCTTCCGAATGAGAAGTCCAACCACTTGCAGTGGTTACTTTGCCTCTGCGTGAGAAGCAAAGTTAGTGGCTTTTGGTTTCCTATTCCCTCCTGTAGAATATCCCCTGTGGCAATGCCCTTTCTCCGTGAGCAAAAGAATAACCGCCTCTTTGCTATGGTATGTGTTCCAATAGCAAAACGAGGCTCTACCTGTTGCCCCGTATTGTTCTCCTGTTCTACTGTTGGGACTTGTGATAGAGAAAATCTACGGCATACTCTCATCAGTATCGTAATTGCAGGATTATTCAGCCTACAAGGGAGTCAGCCGTATCTGTTCGTATTAGTTTCAATACGCACAAGTTCTCCATCCTCACTCTTCAATGGTCTCCAAGTCGTTCCATTCCAAATAGTAGTATCCTTGTGTTCTGATAAACTGATTTTGATGATTGTATATTCCCTCAGAATTGCACCGTAATGTAAATCAATGCCCTGTCTGATGATGATTATAATTTGTTTTGCTGTAATTTGAGGAAGGTAATTTTAGGAGGAATAAAGCCATCTATGACTTCTATATCGTTAGGCTACTTTAATCAATGTCGCATTGGGAGTTTCTGTATTGATACCTACTCTTCCGCTATAATCTTGCGAAAACCCTAATGTTGTTCCTAATAATGCAAATAATGTTATTTTTGTGTTTCATTAGAATATTTTTGGCAAAATGTCTATTTCATCATATAATCACAAAGGCTGTATCTTTGTTAGCTATTTTATATTCTTTTAGACTATATTTTATACTATTGCTACAAAAGATAGATTATTCTTTTCTATGCAACTTTTATAATATGTGTATGGTTCAAGTAGATGAGATTAAAAAGTAAAGATATTATACCAAATGAAAGAGAGTAGATATATTAGCTGGTATTAGAAAATACAAAAATGGGGACTTTTGATAATGTCAAAGTCCCCGTTTTAGTCCCTCACAACTATAACTTACTGATTTATAGATGAAATTGTAGACCCACAGGACTATAACCTTGTATAAAACAGATTTTATTAAAACTAAATAAAATATTAAATAATTAAAAATCAATAAATTAAATATAAATTTAATTCAAATTTATTAAGATTCATTTACCGTGACCAAAATCGTGACCATTTTGATGTGTATCTTTGTAAAAGGTTAAACTAAACACACATATCATGTAGTATAACAACGAGATAGGAAGCGTTAGCTTTAGATTGAAAAGACCCTCAAAATTAGAAACTCAAGAATAGCAGGAAGATACTTTTAAGGATTATCAGATAGATTAACAGGGTATTCCAACTATTCATTGGGACAAAAAGCAAACAATATGTGCATCAGGAGCATCTAGAAATAAATCTAAAACTTTGATAAATTTAGAGCTTCAATTATTGATACCCACAATAGATTTAATGAACAATACAATAGAATCCCAACAAAGGAAGAGCTAAAAAGTATTGTAAATTCGGCAAAAGAAGGAAAAAGATATCAAAGTTATCAAAAAGGCATCTTTGATAATATTGGAAGAATTTATGGAGATTCTTAAACTTAAAAACAATAACGCTATAGATTCTGGACAAAAACCCAACACAAAAGTTATCTCTCTTTTAATGTAATGTATAAAGATTTAAAAAGAGTTCGCAAAGGAAAACTAATACATTTATTGGATATAGATAAATTTGATGAAGTTCTATGTTTAAAAATTTCAATCTTGGTTGATTAATCGTATTAAGTTCTAATACCCTTAAAACAAGAATAAAAGGCTGCCCAAGTCCTAGAAAAGCATTTGAAAAAGGCTACACTGATAACAGAAGCTATCTACAAGAAGAATTCAAACCTAAAGTAGCCCTTCTTTTAATGTTGTTTTAACAGAAAAAGATATAACAGAACTTTATCAATATAATTTATCCAACAATAAAAGATTAGAAAAATAAGAACTTATTTGTACTTGGTTGTCACACTTCTTTAAGATTTAGTGATATAACAAGGATAGAAAACTCTCATATAGATTATGATAACAGAAAAATAACAATCCTTTCAGAAAAGAATATCAACAAAACGATAAATATACAACACTTTGCTTTTCTTTCTTTTGGATACACAGAAGAAATACTAGAAAAATATGATGGCAATATTAAGTCCATATCTATTTCTAATCAAAAACAAAAGCGACTACCTTAAAAGAAGTTTTTGAGGAAATTCCTATTTCAAAGACAAAGAAAATTTCAATAGAAAAGCCCTCAAATAAAGGTGTTATCATTGAAGAATTAAGCTTTTCAGAAAAATAGCCTTCCACGATTCAAGAAGAAGTTTCTGTACCAACAGATACATTGAAGGTTGAGTTTACTAGAAATTTGGCAACATAGGACATACTAATGAAAACACGTAAAACTTATTTCAAGCCAACCAGTGAACATGAACACTTAAGACAAGAAAAGTATAAAATCAAAGAAATGAGAAATGCATATGACCTACAATCAGAACAAATACGAGCATTGCAAGATAGAAGAAATGAGTATTAGAACAAGAAGAACAAACACAAAACAACAACACAATGAATATTGTTTAATATTTTGTCCAGTTTTTATGTAATAAACTGGACTTTTTATATCTTTTGTAAAATAAAATAAAGACATTGACAACCACGCAGTTCATAAAACGATAAAAATAAATTACCTGCCCAAAGGTTATATTTTCACCTATTCTGATTTTTTAACCGAAGAAAAACAGAATAAAGAGGCTATTATCAAAGCCTTAAAACCGAATGGCTAAATCTGGATAGAAAACTCTCAAAGGAAAATTTATAAACCTGAGATTACCCACTTTGGTAAACTGAATCCCAATAATTATCAGAATTGTTAGAAGACCTGCTTGTAGACAATGGAAAAACCATGTTACCTCTCACAGGATTAAGCATTTACAATGAATTAGGATTTACAACACAGATTAGTAATAGTATTCAAAATTGGGAAAAACAATATCCGTTCACCATTTAAAAGAGGTATGTTTTAATGTTTCTATAGTACAACAAAACACGATTAACAAAGACATATCTTTACCTTCAGCTTCTGATATATTAAGATTTATTAAAAATATTCCTGATATGACACCGAAAAGTCATTGTCAGGCTAATAGAAATTTTCAAAAGACTTTTGAAGAGAAAAGATGAAAAATAATGATAAGATTATCAATGAAATACCCAGCATCACGAGAGTGATTTTAGGAGCGATTTTAGATGAATATTGATACAGGATGATTTAAAAACCTCGCTAAATCCTATCTCTACATATGAAATTCAGGGCATTGAAAACATTCTGCCTAACGCCAAAAACTGGAACATCAAATGAAACTACACGAAGATACAATTCCAAGAAGCGGTAAGATTTACAGCTCAGCAAATGGGAGAATATTAGATATTTATGTAGAAAAAGACTATTGGTTTGTTATGCTTTGAAACAGATTTTCAGCAGTCCTGTGGCTGAATATTCTATTTCTGCAGAGCGGTACAGCTCTTTCAAAATGCTATAAGGTCATTGAACGAGTTTTTCAGAGGACATAGACCTTGTTGTAATAAATCCAATGAAGAAACACCTAATCAGCTCAAGAATAAAATCATATCTGAAGTAGTAAATGAGGTTCTGCCTGAAATCAAATCAGCGGGAGTGACACAAAAATGGAATGAATAGGAAAACCGCACATTCTTATTCTCGAAACTTGAGGGCAGTTTTGGACAAATTAGAGATGTTATTATTGTAGAAGCTTGGCTTGGGTATTTTGGAACCAAAAAATGAAAACGCCAAATCAGGGACTTTTATTACAGAAATGATGGAACAAAACCATCAACAAGAAATGATAAAGAGAATTCTGTTTAGAGCCACTTTGATGTTTCCAGTTCTTAATCCTAAAACGGACCTTTTTGTGATAATGAGCCTTGTTCGTTTCTCTTTGATACAGAAAATCCAATACAAGACCTAAGTAAAAGTAAGGCATATTTATGATTTATATAAATGTTGATAAATAATGATATCTATCAATGAAGGAGATGAATTTCTTAAAATGCTAGAAAAAGTAAGGCAAGATGATGTTTTAGGATACAAAAATAATAATGAATGGCTTTCCTCAGCCGATTAAAGATGCTCTAATTTTTAAAGATTTAGAGAATATTTGGGGGAAATTAAGAAATGTTTTATTATAATGATTTTTGAAGCATTTGCTATGGGGATTTACCTAATGAAGAAGATATTTTGAATACATTACGAATAATAAAAACAAGGATAGAGAATGCGAAATTACTGGATAAAATAGATCATATAGATATGCTGATTTCTTCTGAATATGACTTAGATGAGATGGTTAGAGTATTTATCCTTCACCTGCTGGAGAAGAAAAGTAAGAAGAATTTATTGGTTTATTATGGTTTAGATCATGAAGGAACATCACATATAGAAGAAATAAGCGAAGAAGAATATGAAGCCAATAAAGATGATGGAAATTATCATACAAGTCTAAATTATCATGAATTTAAATTTAATGAAGATGAATGGAAGCATTATTTTAATCAATATCGTTATAGTTTTGGTGCTCCTACTGAGTATTTTATTATTAGACTTTTTGGACATTATAGGAGATATTGAAGAACATAAAGCGAAAAGGTTTATGTAAAACAACTGTTTCATAAAATAGAGGTCTTATGGAAAGTGTAGTAAATAGAAAATGCAAGATGGAATATGAAATTTATAAGTTTGTTGCTTTTCAAATTTTTGATAGTATTGCTCAACCTGTTTATATAAGCGTCAAAGATGAAATTTTAAATATTTTTCCTAAACTTCTTGATAGAAGAGAAGAAGTTGTAGGAAATATTACAACCTCAAAAATAGAACCATCAGCCTCATATAAAAGTGAAATTTTACGAAATCAAGAAGCAGAAGATTGGTTTTATGAAATGTTGGAAGAATTTGGTGTAAGTAAGGGGGCAGTGGCGTTTTGGTGCGGTCGTTGCTGGGATTTTTAGAAATGAAAATTGTAAAAATATATATTAAAAAGCCATTTAAAACAAAAAGAATACATACAATACCTTAATAGAGATTTTAATAAAACTATGCCTCTCACAAACTTTTCTAATTTCTGATAACTATTCAAACGATATAGAAAAATATTCAATTACATATCAATTTCTCACCCGAATAAACTGAATAAAACCGAATTTTCTCACCGAATAAAAGAAGCCAATATATTTGCCCTCATAATTTTAACAAATACAACTATGGAAACAAAATATGTTGATTCAAAATAAGCCCTGAGCAACTATCACAGATGATAATTTCAGGCATCAGAGAAGAACTACAAAAAGTTCCAGCCGGTTTTGTAGAAAAACAATGAAAAAGACTTGATGACACGCAAAGAGGTATGTGATTACCTGCAATGCTCAGAAACAAGTCTTTGGGATTTGGACAAAAATGGAGAAAAATTAAATCAATCCAAGTAGGGAAAAAGAAAGTTCGCTACAGAAAAAGTGATGTAGAAGCTTTTTCTAAATGGTTAAAATTCGGTTTAATCTACCAATAATCTTTAGGATAATTAGTGCAAGACAAAGAGGTGCACATTTTTGCCTTGACTTAATCCGATAAATTATTAAAATCTAAAAATGAAAAGTATTGATTATATGCTATTTATGTATAGTGTATAAGGGAAGCTTTTTATCTAATTTATAAATTTTTAAAATATGCATGATAATGTTAGGGTTTATTTCACGAATAAAAGCAAGATTTGAACAAATTATAAAAGTAATTAGAGATTTAATTGTACTATTAATAGCAGTGATATTAAAAATGATAATGTTAATTATTCTATTTCAATTAAAGGACAAAATAGGCACAATGACTTATGTAATTAACAAAGATAAAGCGTATATAGAAAATTCTTTACATAAGTATTATAATTCCAAGGTGATAGGATAATTACTATGATGATTTTTCTTATTGTACATCATTCAGGCGTTAGATGATTTACAGAATCAAATACCCAAATATGATTTTTCTCAAACAAAAATTACATCTCTGAGTTTGGTTTTAATTTAAAATTAGAGTATCCTGTTCAGAAATTATTAAAATAATATTCTTTTTATGGAATTTTTAAGCCCTCATATGTTTTTCAAGATAAGAAAGGTTTTTGATGATTTCAAATGGGAAATTGTACTTTCAAAATTTATGATAAAGGAGGGCAAAATAGGTTGGATTATCCATTATTAAGAATGGAAATAAAATATAACCATAAACAGTTGAAACATAAAAGTTTAGGTATTATTACTTTTTAGATTTGTATGATCCTATCCAACTTTTTGTTTCTCTGATTTTGTAAAAAGGTTTGAGCAGTTAATTATTGTGGATGATCGCTTTTACTCGATTTATCTAAAAACGAAGTAGAATATTTAGGAAATCAGCTAGAATATTCTTATTGGAAATCAAAAATTTAGGTCTGATAGTACAAAATATAGACATAAAATGAAGTTTCGTGAGTATATCAAAAATCATTTTAACCAGCGTTTGTGATTATCTCAAACAAAAACTTTTATATATAAATTTTATTACCTTTTAGAGGGTGTGTGATGGTGAGCCTATTCATATTTTAAGATTAGATGATAGTTTTTATCTAACTACACTATAGGAAAACTTGTCTATTTTTAGAAAATGAAGGTCAATTTAGTAGTTAAAGGAATGAAGAATTAATACGAGAAATATAACAGGATATATAGACTATAAAATGTTCTCCACAAGAAGTATTAGCAAATAGTCTGGAGGTAAGTGTGGAAGTGAAATTAAGTATAGGGGGAGCTTCAATAATCTTTTTGAAATAGGGGGATGTAATCACTATACTCTGTGGAGAACATTTATAGTCTATATTTGTAAAATATTATGAGAGGCTTTATATTTTTCGTATATTTGTCGCAAAGACATCAACGATAAAAAGTGTAAAACTTTTTGCTTTTGTTCTGTAAATCGCCAAATTTAAGGAATGCCATAAAGTAAAAATAGTTAGTACTACTTGTATAGGCAATTTTATGCAAGTGTCTCTCCTGTTTTTATATGGTATTGGGCTTTATGAACCTTCAGAACTAAAGGCAAGTGAGAGATACTTGCTTTTTGTTGCTATAAGGAATTTAAATTTTAGTATTAGATAAATCAGAGATTTTTACACAATTTAAAAACTTTTATCATAATATTTTAGATAGAGTTTTAGAAGCGTAATGAGACTGTTCTAGAATTATTGCTGTGCTTAATGATTTCTATCAGCATTTTATATATGTAATGGTTATATAGATAGAATAGTCAAAGTAAGCATTACTTTGCAAGATCAGAATATGCTACTAGTAACAGTGCTTATGCAATTTAGGAGTGGTATAGAAGTGAAAATTACAGATCCTAATGGGATAGCAGAAGATGAAGTTTATAGATTGGTTATTTTAATACTTGTTGCTTTTTCCTCAAATAGTAAGAATATTGATTGCTATGGGTTTGATACTTGGAAAGGAAAACTAGGGAATAATCCTAATACATTAGATTGTAGATTAGAAGATTGTGTTAATTATCAGCCTGTTAAAAATATAACTTTCATGATGAACCAAAATATGAAAAATCTAAAGCGATTATTCAATCACCCTCAGCATACATCTCAATCTAATGCTGTTAAACAAAGTTATACTAGAGACAAAAATACAGAATTTAATGGTAATTTTATACGGAAAAATAAACAGATTATGAGTAGATTAACAAAATATTTCTTATAACTATTCTTTCTATTATTTCAACACTAGGGATAATGGTTAGAAAGGGATTTAGGTATAACAATTACGACTATTGTTATGATAGTTCTTACTTTGATGAGATTTATTTGAATAGACCGAGTTCAAAAATTCTTTTTCTGATACTGAAAATTATCAACAACCATTTAATAAGTGGCAAAACAATGCATCTCCTCAACAGGGTGATTTTGGAGGTTATCAGACACCCAAACTCCACTCACAACAACAGGGAGGTTTCTATAATGGAGGGCATAATGCAGGACACCAGTCGTTACAGAGACTTAATTCTGCTCCATAGCAACCACAATCACCACCACAACAGCCTCCAAGAAAAATAATGGGGGAGACTTTTAATGGTGATTTATATGGGAAAAGTAAATAGAGACTCTATAAAAATTAATAATATTAAAATCAACTATAGAATGTACAATTTAGAAACATTACAGATCAGTAGTACACACTTTGTTTGGTGGTGTATGCTAGACCAGTCAGGGTCAATGGAAGAGAAGTTTGGTGGAGAAATGATTAGCAAAGCTCAAAAAGTTGCCAATTGTATTAATGAAATTATTTTTGAAACAGGGCTTAAATGCTATGATTCTAATGGAGATATAAAGAATAGATTTGAACTTTCTGTATATAGGGCATGGTTATAATGATAGTGGTGTAGCTCCAGCATGGGAAGGAAAGTCTACAGGATCATTGGGTAGTATCTATTGCAGATGTATTTCCTCGCTATAGGTGAAGAAAATGGAGTTCCTATTTGGATTAGTCCTAAAGCGAAAGGAAGGACACCTATGACGAGCCTTTGAGAATGCATATAAAATATGTGAAGCTTGGATTAATTGGGAAATCATATAGATTGTCACCTCCTATTATTAATATATTTCTGATGGAGAACCTACTGATGCAGGAATGGGAGAATGGCAAATCCTAAATATTGTTAATCAAATTAAGGGATTACATACAAATTATGGTGGAGTTAATATTTTTAATATTCATATCTCTTCACTAAATTCTGATAGTATCTTATTTCCCACTCAATCTCCTATGGGGAATAATGCTAATCTGCTTTTTGAACTTTCCACAGAATTAAAATCCTCATATGGTGGCACCTAGCAAGACAAATGGGATATTCTGTTCAACAGGGTTCTAAAGGTTATGTTTTTAATGGTAGTGCGAAGCATTTGATGGATTTCTAAATATAGGTAGTAACTTTTATAAGTATTATGAGAACAAGAATATTTCAATTACATAAACGCTCTTCTTATGTTTTTCGGCTATTCAGGATAAAGATATGTTTTGATAATCGAAAAACAGATTTATGCTATATCAGATGGAGCTACACAAGGATATAAATCAGAAATATGGTCAGAGAAATTGGTGAAATCTTTGTAGATAAACCTAATTTTTGAGGTTAATTCCTTTACAAGATTTCAAAAATTATGCTGAAAGTTTCCAAAAATTCCAAATACAGAAAAATTCTAATCCAGCACTGAGAGCATTGAAGAAAGAAAAAGAATGCAAGGGGATTTGCGACATTTATGGGTGTAAAAATAGAAGGAGGTGAGTTGGAATACATTTCATCAGGGTGATGTTTGTGGGGTTTGTTAAAAGCGATGATATTTTTGCAAGGTTTTTCCATTTTCTAAAGTAGAGGAATTAGACCAAGATAAAGGTTTTTAGGGACTCAAAAGTGATTAATGGAGAAAATAAGGCAGAGCAATTTAGACAGGGTAAAACTCAGCTTAAAAAGGTGATAGGGTTATTTTAATGACTGATGCTATTGCAAGATTAACTTTTGACGAGATAAGAGTATCTTAGATCGAATTTTATCATTTAGAAAATTATGAAGATCCAGTTTATTACGAAAGAATGGGAAAATAAAAAGATTAGAAGAAGATGATATTACTTATTGGGGTTAGTAGAGTTTCAGATGATATACAAGAAGAAGTATATCTACCATCTAGTAATTTTTCTTTCCTAAAGAAGAAAAGACCAATTATACAATTTAATCAGTTTAATACGGATAAAATGTCATTAGAAGAAATTAAAAACATTTACAGATACTTGATAAGAAAGTAAAATTCTGGAAGAGGAGAAACAGCTTTTATAATAAAATAGAACAAAAAGTTTTTGCTATAAGTATATTTAATTTCATTTGTAGTTGTTTTATTAACAACATATCATTATTTATTTAATGGTAAGGAGAATGAAGAGAAGTCTGTTAATAAACTAGTGAAGTAGTAACAAGAAAGTAAGTGAAAAATGTTCAGGAAAAGGATAAGAATAAAAGTAATCAGAAAAATGATGAAAAATTCCTTCTAAAAATGAAAGTACAACAATATTAGGAGAAAAACACAAAAAGTGAGTGATACTAAGGAGGTAAAGAAGGATGAGGTAAAAACCAAAAGATGATAATAAGGAGACGATTCATGATAATGATATTAAAAAGATTAAAAATGAATTATCCGTTAATATCAGAATATGAGCGAGAGATAAAGATTAAAGGGAACTCTGTATTACATCTATCACAGCCTTTATAACTTTATTCCTAGTAAAAATGTTCCACCATAAAATATATAATTATGGATCTGGGGCGATAGCGGGAGTTTTAAAGTAGAGGAATGGGGAAGCAATATGCCCTAAGAGTTTTTAAATGGAGGAACTCCTAAAAATATAAATAGGATAATAGATATTGCTAAGTATATAAGGAATAAATCTGCTAATTTTCTGTGAGTATAGCCTACATCAGAGAGGGATTGTAGTAAAGGGAAGTTCTTTTTCCTGTAATTCTAATGGAATGGGTAAATGGTAAAAACTCAATGATTATGTAGATGGTATTTTACAGCAAATCATAAAATTTCTGAGTTACAATCTCATTTAGTCAAAACTTAATGAAAGTTTAGAAAAATAGAGGGATGGCTCATGGAGATATATAGTCAGGGGAATGTTTTGGGTGGTAGAACAATATCGTGGGACTCAGCTGAAATGGTAGATTATGATACGATGTTTTTACCTGAACTATCAGGACAAAGAGCAATAGAGGTGAGGTCACCTTCTTTTTCAGCATCCAAAGCGAGATAGTAGTATATAATGCGGAAATGGATAGGTTCTCCTTTGGCTTTATACTTACGGCATTAGAAGCTATAAAATTTGATAAGAATCTTTGGTTAAAGAATATAGATACAGGCTTCAATGATGGAGATAATTTCTATTTAGAGCAAAAGACTTACAAAGTCCTAATACCTCTCCATTGATTAAGAAATTAAGAAGTATTAATCAGCCTTCTCTTAATTTTTTATTTAGATAAACTATTGAGTGATAGTTATAGTCCTAAAACGAGATAAGGTAGCTTTTCGTTTGATGAGAAAGGTAGTGTAACGACAACCTCTCGTGTTAATACGGAAGGAACTATATCTGAGGGGCCGAAGAAGCTTCACTACTTCGGTGGGCAAACTTTTACCTCTAACCACAATATGGTATTTAGTATAGATTCTGATCCGAGTAATGCAGCGGTGTATTGTAATGGTGTGATGCTGGAGTAACCCCCATAAGTTTGAATATTGCTCAGTACTCTAACAAAAGGATAGATTTATCTTATGGTACTACTAAGAAGTCTTTTATCTGAATATGGCTCAAAAAGAGTATAAAAATAAAGCTACAGAAGAGCCTAAGACTTATGTAAAATCCTATGAATACATCAGCTGAGACCATCTGTGTTCTCTTATGGGCAACATAAACCACAAGCAAAGCTCAGTTCAGAAAGAGAATAGTACTAATCAGATTGCACTTATTCTAGTGATATCGTTTGTGTCATTAAGCTATTATTGTTATTTCTAATGTTTGGACGAGATAGATGGGGTTTCCAGTTATGATGCTGCAGAAGAGAAAAATTCAAGCAGTAGACTCTGCGTGGGCAGTAGCTGATAGTGTTGCCCATGTAGAAGATGTACAAGAGGTACAGAAATCTTATGAGCCAGTTGTGAAAGAAGAACTGTCTTCACCATGTCATTATATTACATCAGTGCAGAGGAAGGCGTGGGAGTACTTTTTCTACCAATAAAAGTGAGTATGATAGAGGAAATTATATATTGACAGGGATGTTTTACTTTTATTTCTGGGGAGTATAGATAAATTTCAGATTAATATGTATATAATGATAGGTATGAAAACTTTATATGGCTCTTTTATATCAATACGGATTCTGATAGTTATGTTTTTAAGAATGATAGATATCTCTGTAGAAATAGGATTGGAAGAGAATAAGAGGAGATAGGGAGCTTTGGTTATATAAAAGGTAATATGCTCATTTTTAATCTTAAAAATGGAGAACAATATGAATATACCTTATACTGGAGGTAGTGGATGTTAAATTAAATTATTAAAAATTAAAAATTATTGAATTATGAATTTTGAGAGTATTTTACATGCATTTTCTTTTTCGATTTCAATCAATGTTTTTGTCAGAAATATCATATTAGCAATTATTGTATTTTCTCTGTTTAATAGGTTTTTATTGGGAAAAATAGAAGACTTGGTATATTTATGTCAATATTTATAGGGGTTACTTTTTCTCCTCTTATTAGTTTAATCATAACTTTTTAGTTCAAAGTTAGGTACTCCTAAAAGTAATAGAAGTAGGATATATGTTGGATGTATAATAATCATAGGAGTGATTCTTAGTGTAATAAGACAATTAGAGATAATGACTACTGCAAAAGCATTTTTAGGTATAGGTTTTTGGGAATGGGGATATATTCTATAATTGATGAAATAATGATAAAGAAACAACTTCAGAATTTATCTAATCAACAAAAATAATTTTCAAAAATTTACAACAACCTCAGGGTAATGGATTTAACCAGTGGCAAAATAATACACCACCTCAACAGAGTAATTCTTAGAGGTTATCAGGCACCACAGCAGTCACAGCAGCACAGGAGGTTTCTATAATGGAGGGCATAATGCAGGACACCAGCCACAGAGACCTAATCCTGCTCCACAGCAACACAATCACCTACTCACAGCAGCCTCCAAGATAATGGAGGAGACTTTAATGGTGATTTATATGGAAAAGCAAAATAATGAAACTTATATATAATTATGTGGTAGGTAATATTTTAATTATATACATAGTGTCTTGGATAAAAACAGGTATATGGGCTTGGAATTATGTAAACCTAATGGATTTTTCAATTTTTAGGATTTTTACTTTTATGGAAGATTGTTTTTGGGATAATATCTGTTATCATATCATTGATTCAAGCATGGATTTTAGATCAAACTGAAATAATAAAAGGATGAGAAAGGTAATTTAACTTTGATGATTTTATCAGTATTGGGTTCTTGCCAGTATAAAGATATGGAGCAAGAAGTAGAAAATTTACGAAAAGAACTTTCAGAAAAAGAGAGTAAAATAGAAGAGCTAGAAAGAGAAATTTCAGATAAAGAAAGATAAAATCAATTATTTGAAGAATGAAGTAGATAACCTAGAGAGTGAAGTAGATGACTTAGAGAGAAGATTAAGGTGGTGTGAATAAAAGACACTGTTGTTTGTAGAAACGCCCTACTAATGTAGTGGGGTGTTTTTATGTGAAGATAATACTTCTCTCAATTATTTCTATAATGATAGTTTTCCATATATACATTGTAGAAAAATTAATTACTTTGTTCTAAGAGTTTATTTTGTTTTATCCACTTTCTACTTTTTACGAGGCAGTACTATGGTTAAGCTTTTTCCCTATGAATGTTATTTTAATAATTGATTATAATTTGGTTTTTGTATCTTTGCGTAATAGATTACTCATGATGAAGGTTAACGAAAAGTAATTTTGAATTTGAATAAAATGAATGAGTAGTTTTTGTGAGGTAGGGGTACAGTTTTGGGTATAAAAATAGAATTCTACAACATATTGATAATCAATGAATTGTAAATTCTGTTAATCTTTGAAAAGTGGAGCTGATGGATTTCATTTATATTTATCTATCTATTTAATTTTCAACAATATAAACATAGTTTAATTGAATCATTTTCAAAAAGGGGATGGTTTAGAGGACGGTTTTTAAAAGTTCAATAAATAATTCGTACTCTTCCTCCCGAATCTGATTTTCACTAAAATTCCCTTTTTCTACCAAATCTTTAATATCTCTCAAAGCTGTATCGGGAGAGGTTTCTGCAATCTAAGTATTTTTGATGAGGTTAAAATTCCTTCAAATCCGTCAAGCAGTTTTGTCAATACTCAGCCCTTGACGCTCATTTGCTATTTTAGAAGCGTTATTTACAAAAGAACTGATGTTTTTCGACTACTTTGTCAATAATGAAATTTGAAACTCAGACACTGCCCCTTTAAACATTCTAGAAACCACTTTAGCCAATTGGTAATAGTCAAAATCCCTTTTGAGTTCTTTTTCTAAGACAGTATAATAAGATTTTTCTCAGCATTGATTCGAGAAGACATACTGTAAAATCTTTGGTTTACACCATCTGATTTTGATAATTGCATGTCTGCATTGCCTTTGCTATCCTCCCATTTCGTCATCGAAGGGGTATCGTTACAAAACCACAAATGAGAAATACCTGCTTTTAATTATTGAATCCAAAGACTCTTTGTGATTGAACCACTAATAAATTCCTGCATTTTCTTTTTCAAGTTTTTCTGGCTAAGGCCTCAAATGAACTTTTTCTCCCCATTCCGCCAGAAACTACTTGCATATTTCCAGTACGCCATTTTGCAACTTCTATTTTATATAGTCCACTCTTCCAGTTGGGAATAATGCATTATGCCAACTGAACAATCTTTCTGCACTTAAAAATTTATCTGTGTTTTGAGTTGCATCAAAGCATTACATCAACAATTCCATCTATATTTCTGTTGGAATGTTCTATTCTAAATTATCCAACCCTAGGCGAATTGCTATAGAAGAACGTACTAATTCAGGATTTAAAACTTCTCCTTTCTATTTCTGAAGTTTTTGACAACGCCTTGTATTAAAGTTTCCAAATTAGCTTCATCTTTTAAATCAAAAGCCTAAAAGCTCTAACTTTGCTCTAATAATCTTCCTTGCAGTTGCACTAACTTCTGCAAGTAGATTTATAAGTCATCTTGTTCCCCTAATGAAACCTTGGCCACTGATTTAATTGATGAATATATATTGCTATTTTGAAAAAGTTTGCGGTAAATATACGAATTATTCTCCAGCATTTTTGCAGAAGAATAGATTCAACTATTCTCCGCAGTTAGAATTTTTTCATTATTCCAAACTACTCAGTAACGCTTGTCCATCTTCATCTTTCGCATCCAGCAAATATCTATCTCTAAGTCTTTTGAATATTGAGGAAACTTTTGGATACACTAATTTAGTTTCGTTAAAAAGTAAATCAAAAACGAGGCTCTATATCTCTCAATACTTCCTCCATCAAAAGCCCCTTGTTGTCACTCCAAAACTATTAGAAATTTGTATTTCAAATGCTTGTCTCATTTTATCACTCGCAATATCTCCTTCTAATACATCGTAAATTTCGTCAGGAAAACTTTTGCCTTTTTGACATATCAATAGGATACTTTTACTAATAAATGTCCAATATTGATATCAGTAATTTTTCTCTATGATTAATTTTTAGCAAGTTCTTTCACATCTTTCAACCATTTACTTAGAATTTCTCCATTTAATGAACCATCTTCAGTAAAGTAGGTATCATATTAAACGAATCCATAATTTTCCATCCTGCTTTGTATGTTTCTGGATAACTTGGATTATTCTTAATTTTTCTAATTCTTGCTCTCTCAAACTTTCATCCTCGGTAAGTATACTTGAGCTAGAATTCCAAAAATACTCATCTGGCTTTTCTGACATTAGTTTGTATAAATTTTTGGAAAAATGGGAATCAGAGTTTGCGAATATAAAAATATATTTCATTTCTATATTAGCTCCACGTGACAATGTCATAATCATTTTCTTGAATATAGCAAATCTAAAAATCTGTTCAAATTGATGATGGTCAAGATGAGTTGTATCATCAAAATTTTCAAAACTCAAATCTTCCAATAATTTCAAAATTTCTTCTGACCTTAATTGCTCTTTTTATGCTTATATACACACCCCAACCCAAAGTGATGAGAAAAGTAATAGGTTTGCACAAATTACTAATTTTCCTCAAAGCATAGTTCTGTCTTATCATCTAGCATACACCTTGCTTGGATTTCCAAAATAACTTTTCAACCTCTTCATTATTCAAATCAGATAAACAAATTTCCATAAACTAATTTCTTATCCCATAAAGAACATAAAAATTTACAATACCTTGATTTGAAATTCGAGACTTTATTAATTTGTTTAAAAATTTCTGTCTGAACCTCCAAACTTGTTTTTACTTTCACGACCTCTTATAAAGTTACTTTGATAAAGAATAATGTTTTTGATTTTGAGAGTCTATTAATCCATACACTAATAAACTATCGTCGTCAGTTAGATTCGTGCATAACGCTAAAGTGTTTCCATATAAATATGAATGCTCTGTCTCATTTGCCAAATCAAAAACTTTAACTATCCCAAAACTTCTTTATTATTTTTCAACAAACTCTATTCTACGTCTAAGTATTTCTTCATCACTCCAGTCTTTAAACTCTCTCCCTTCTATATAAATTCTGGATATCGTTCTTCAAATAAATAAGAATCAGACATTATTTCATCTTTACTTTTTGAATTTATAAGCAACGTTTTCTAATTTTTGTAAAATATCTTCAGGTAATGCCCATACTGCTGTTGGATGACTTCTATGATTTCCAAGTTGCTTTCTAAACATGTTATATATTACATTTCGGTCTGTATCTGAGAAATTTTGCCAAGCATCTTCTATTGTTTTTAGAGCAATATCTATTTTGTCCCAATAAAATTTGTCAAGAACATCAATAAGAACAATTATTCTGTCTAAATTATTTTTGGATAGAACAATAAAAATTATCTATACGAAGTTTCGCATATAGTAAACCTCTTTGTTGGGTCACTCTGATTTCTTTAATTTCTGAAAACAATCTCCACTTTGGTCTTGGTGTATGAAAAGCGAGTATCAAAACTTTTATCTATTAGAAGATGTAACAATTCAAATACAATGTCGGGATGTTTTTAATTAGAGTTTCAAGAATTATTTTCCTTTCCTCCGAATTTGCATTTGTTTGCGGATACTAGACTCTGTAAAGACTTTGTAAACTACTTATAGGAGTATTAGAGGTAGGCAGTTTTTCTGGAGATAATTTAATGAGTTCACATACGCCGTAGATACTCCTTAAAAAGATGTTCTGGCATCCAACCTATAATATCCAAGCACCATAAAAAGAGTGTGTATGTCATTTGCACTTCCCCCTATAAAACTTTTTCTCTTCTTCAAAGAAACTTTTTGCAGAATTATCTTTTACTATCCTTTCAAGGTTAGATAAAAACATCTGGAGAGGCTTCTGCTAAAAATCATTGAGTTACGAGACAATGACCTCCATACAAGAATATTATTTTCAAGTATTTTTGCACAATTCCATCCACATAATATATAACATCTAGGTATTGAATTCTAATCCATTCTCTCCTGAATACAGAAAATTATTGCTAATGTTTCCGATAAACCATTCTTTTAGTACTGAAGAATATTTAGACCTATTTTCTGGAGTTTCAAAATACATCTCTCTATTTTTCTGGAGGAATAGTATATTTTATGATGGGTTTTCACTAAGAACCGTTAAACATATTTCTTTAAAATATCAAGTTGTTCTCTTTTGTAACATATTTTGCAAAATAACCAAATATCAGGGAGGAGAGGCTAACTGCCAAATTCCATTAATACTATACACTGGTGAATCTTCCACAGTAATTAATTCTTTAGAAAACTTCATACTCTGCAAACGATTTCCCACTCAATTTTTCAATTACTTTTCTATCCCCTTCTGCTCGGAAAAATTTATTAATTAGAAGTATTGGAAGAATATCCAGAAATTTCAGCATCTTTTAGATATTTAGGCTTTGTATTGTCATCGAATGAAGAAGCCTTTTAATACGAGAAATATTTCTACCTGAATTTTTTGTCAAAAGGCGTGCTTTTTCAGAATCAACATCCATTTCTTTTTAGTCCATTTTTCAAACGTATCCCTTTGATACTAATGGTAGTTGAATCTTTTCTGAACCTGTTGGCTCGTCTGACATGCTAATTGGGATAATTAATTTATGTCCCTTTGTATTGCTCCAGACAGGTCAGTATTTTTCCGCTTTAAATCTTACTAAAAATAATGGATGGGGCATCGCTTTGAATGAATTTTGCATAAAAGTGTCTCTGTTATCACAATCAACAATCTCTTTTTGAGAGCCGTCTTTCATTATATTTTAAAAATGCTAAAGGAAATGCTGTTGCCTCATCTATAGTTTTAGATTTTATATATAATTTTTGTTGGTCATTGTTGAGAAAGAATTTCAACAAGTCAATTTCCTTTCTCTGCTACTGCCTAATAAGATTTCTGAAACTATTTTTATGTTGCCATTTTTCGCCCAACGCTCCAATATTCATCAGTGTATAAATACCTACAGTAGGTTTTTCCTAATTTCGGCAAGCCAGACTTCAACAGTAGGAGACAACTCTAACCATTGCTCAATATCAATAGCATCATAATACCTAACATCTTTCCAAAAGTTATCTCCTTTCTTTCTTCCTCACTTATTTTTTATCTCGATATTTTTGCACTGACATTTATATAAGTTGTTTCTAATGGCATTTTTCCTAATGGGTCATTTTTCTTTTATCATAATCATCATTTGCTTTTCCTCCTTTTTATTGGTTGTACCAAACTCCCATACACTTTCTCCATCAGGAACAAAAAATATTACCAACTTCCGTTGAAAGTTCTCCATCATATCCACCAACTTGCACATCTTCTCCATATGGAAACTGGATACTTCTAATTTTAGTTTGGTCTGTGGTTGCCAAAATCAATTTTTCTAATTAAATGTGGCAAATGGTCATTGACAATCAACACTATTAGACCACATTTCTCATGTCATTTGTATTTAAATACTATCATATTAAGCAATTTATTTTACAAAAATTAATAAACAAAAGTATAGATATTTAATTTTACTTTATAATTAAAAATGCTAACCTCTAGATTTAGGTTAGCATCTTTATCAAATATATTTTATTGTATTCTCATTTTTATAAGTATAAATATGATTGAGGGGGCATTACTTTAAAATCGTCTTTCAATGAAAGGTCTCCTTACTATACCTCTTTTTGCGTATGTGAAATGTGATGTATCCCCTTTTTAATATTTAGTTTTTATTTCAAAATTCATAAGATAGAAAAATTAGAATTTCACTTTTGCAATTAATTGTTTAAGAGGGAATTCTTTTAGAAAATAAATATTTTTCTATTTTTACAAAGAATGATTCAATATCTTTTAAAGAAATTCAATATGTATAAACTTTTAAAAATTACTGTGACCAAAATCGTGACCAAAGCCCCAAAAATTAGCTAAATATAAAAGCAACTACTTGATTTTATAAGTAGTTGCTAAAAATTCAGTGTAGACCCACAGGACCTCGAACCCCGAATGACTGGAACCAAAATCAGGTGTAGCACCAATTACACCATGGGTCTGTTTGTTTTAACTGGCGCAAAGGTAGAGCTTTTTCATTAATTCCAAAAACTTGTGAAAACTTTTTCTTATTAAAAATTATATAGTATTGAAAATCAGCATTGTTTTTATTATACAATAATATTTATTTTTAACATTAGCAATAAAATTAAACTTAAAAAGATAATTTTTATTTTTATCACATAATAGACAAATTCTATTGTATTCATAGATGAAAAGTATAAGAAAAATTTTGATAGATTTGCCACTCTAAATATAAAAATTTGATGAAAAATACCCTGTACTATTAGGAATGTCATTTATTTCTCTATAAGTTTATTAAACGCACAGACAATCAATACAACTAACGCCCAAACAAAAATCAATGAAAAAGTAGGAATCAACACCACCGTTCCTACCAGAACTTTAACGATTGAAAACTCTCCTAACAATGAAGGAAAACCTGTTTTGAGACTTATAGAACCCAAAATATAACGAAAAACATAAACTCTAAAATGGATGCTGATTTAGGGAGGGAACACAGCAGCGACAACTGCTTATACGGATTATCATCCTCTTATGATAGATAACAATGGAGATGTCTACCAAGGAGTGCCTATTTCAAGTACTGTGAGTATACTTTACCCTTACAGTACATAATGTTGATGGTGATTGATCAGTAACTTTGATACAGGAATTAATTACAATAAATACGCTATGACGATTATGAGTTATTCTTTTTCAGACTCTGGTCAAGGTACCGACTTTGGATATGCTTGTAATGAATCCTAGCTAATCCCTAATGTTATTGATGGTACTAAAACATTATCCAGAGTTGCTACCCTGTAGTAAAAATTACAAGAAAGAAATGGCAATTGGGGTGTCTATGCCGATTATCCTTCCATGAAATCTACAAGAACACCACCCTCTAATCCCACAGAGATTGGGGAAAAAGCAAATGGTACTTGGATATTTACATTACTCGTAGGAAAAGAGATTTAGTAAATTTTATGGAATTAGAATTTGATCAAAAATGGAGCCAATTAGGGGTGTAGGAACAAGTAATGATACTTATAGAACAAATCTAGAATCCGTACTAAAACAAAACTTGATTAATCTAAAATATGCAAAATTATACAAAGCACTCTCTACAGAGAGTGTTTTTATTTAATATTCAATCAAAAATCACTATTATTTTGTACAAAATTTTTCAATAATGGCAAAACAAGAAGATATCTTTAAGAAAGTAGTTTCTCATGCTAAAGAATATGGGTTCATCTTCCCATCAAGTGAGATTTCATGATGGTCTTTCTGCAATATATGATTACGGACAAAATGGTATCGAGCTAAAAACAATATTAAGCAATATTGGTGGAAGGCAATGATTCAGCTTAACGAAAAATATTGTAGGGCTGGACTCTGCCATCTTTATGCACCCTACTATTTGGAAAAGCTAGTGGGCATGTAGATGCTTTTAATGACCCTTTGATTGATAATAAAGATAGTAAAAAGCGTTTCCGTGCAGATGTTTTGATTGAAGACTATTGTGCTAAGCTAGAAGATAAAGCAATCAAAAGAAATAGAAAAAGCAAGAAAGAGATTTGGAGAGGCTTTTTGATGAAGCACAATTTGTTTCTACTAATCCAAAAAGTATTAGAATATAGAGAAAAACAGAAAACTATTCTTTCCAGAATGGCTAAATCTCTAGACAATAATGACCTCAGCCGATGTAAAAAGCCTTGATAGAAAAACTAGAAATCTCTGACCCTGATACAGGTTCTAAAAAACTGGACAGAAGTAAGACAATTCAACCTTATGTTTGGAACTAAATTAGGTGCTGCCGCAGAAAATGCAATGGATTTATACCTTCGCCCAGAGACCGCACAAGGTATTTTTGTAAACTATCTCAATGTGCAGAAAACATCTAGACATAAATTGCCTTTTGGGTATTGCTCAGATTGGTAAAGCATTTTAGAAATGAAATTGTAGCGAGACAATTTATTTTCAGAATGCGAGAGTTTGAACAAATGGAGATGCAATTCTTCGTACCGCCAGGTACAGAACTTCAATTTCTATGAAGAATGGAAACAAAAACGACTTAATTGGCACCTTTGCCCTTGGTCTTGGAGCGGAGAATTATAAATTCCACAACCATGAAAAAACTCGCTCATTAGTGCGAATGCCGCTGCGGACATTGAGTCTCAAATTCCCATTCGGATTTAAGGAATTAGAAGGCATCCATTCCAGAACGGATTTTGACCTCTCCGCTCATGAAAGATATTCAGGTAAAAATTACAATACTTTGACCCTGAAAGAAATGAAAGTTATGTACCTTATGTCGTAGAAAACTCCGTAGGTTTAGACCGATTATTCTTGGCTCTATCTCTCACTGCCTAAAAGATGAAGTACTAGAAGATGGCTCCGAGAGAACGGTACTCTCTCTCCCTCCTGCCCTAGCACCTGTAAAAGCAGCTATCTTACCTCTGATGAAAAAGATGGCTTAGGGAGAATATGCAGAAAAATCTTCAATGACTTAAAACTTGATTTCAACCTCATCTATGAAGACAAAGACAGCATCGGAAAACGATACAGAAGACAAGATGCCATAGGAACGCCTTTTCTGCATCACCATAGACCATGACACTCTTACATGACCATACGGTAACGATAAGACACAGAGATACAATGGAACAAGAAAGGGTACCAGTATCTAGCCTTAGACAAATCATTGATGATAAAGTGAATTTCAGAAACTTATTATCAAAAATATAACTAAATGATATGCTTAGCCTTCAAATATTTTATATTCGAGGCTTTTTATTTTTCTTTTTCTATATCATATTTTAGGGTTCTGAAATGGTATTTTTAGGTTCTAAAGCGAAGTTTTAGGTGATGAAGGTAAAACATTTAGGTTGTTAAGGTAAAATTTCAGGTTTTTAACGCAAATGATTAAGTAGAGCAACCCCACTTTTTAGGTCTTTTTATCTAAAATTTTTAGGTTCAGAACCTAAAAACTCCACTTCCCAACCCAAACACTTCGTTATTTTTAGCCTAATCATTAGACTCTATTCCCTATAACTATGGTAAATCTTAATAATAAACCTTATCTTTGAAGAAAAATTTTTACTTTGATATTCTAATTTTTAAGTGGAATTTTCAAATCATAATTCTAATTATAAAAATCAAATAACAATGAGAAAAACATTGTCGCAGGAAACTGGAAAATGAATAAAAACTTCCAAGAAGCACAAGAGCTAATGCACCAACTTTCAGATTATATGAAAAATCATAAAAACTACATTGTGAAGTTATGATAGCTCCTCCTTCCCTATATTTAGCTACAGCAAAAAGAAACTTTCAAAAATAAAGAATTGGCATCTATGCACAGGATATTTCAGAGTATGAAAATGGTGCTTATACAGGATGAAATCTCTGCAAATATGCTCAAATCATTAGAGCTAAACGAAGTATCGTGGCTCATTCTGAAAGAAGACAATATCATAACGAAACTGACCAATCTGCTTCAATAAAAATCAAAAAAATATTTTTAGGGTAAAAACATGACTCTATATATTGCAATGGTGAAAAATTTAGAAGAAAGAAAATCTGGACAATATCTAGAAGTCATTAAACATCAAACAGAAACGGCACTCTTTGGGCTATCTGCTGAAGAGATACAGAAAAGTCGTCATCGCTTATGAACCCGTTTGAGCTATTGACACAGGAGAAACTGCTACGGCAGAACAAGCACAAGAAGTTCATGCTTTCATCAGAAATCTCATCACTGAGAAATATGGCAAAATCTATCGCCAATGAAATATCTATCCTCTACGGAGGCTCTGCAAAACCTAATAATGCCAAAGATATTTTTTCCTCAGCCAGATGTAGATGGTGGATTAATAGGAGAGCTGCCTCAATATTGAAAGATTTTTCTAAAATTATAGAGGCTTTTAATGCTTAAAAATAAAGTAAATATGGAAATACTTTTTAGCAACTCATAACCAACTATAAAAAGAAGAAATCAACAGATATTAGAAAAAACTATCACCTCACAAGCCTCTACAGATTATCATATCTTTGAAGAAATAGAAGAAAAATGGCTCTACCTTTTCATGAAAAGTGCACTCATCAAAGCGAAAATATTGCTTTGAAAAACAGGAAAAGCAAGTGTAGGGAGATGATAGCGGATTGGTCATCCCTGCATTAGATGGTCGCCCTGGTATTTTTTCTGCTCGGTACGCTGGTGCTCATGATTTTGATGCCAATATCAACAAGGGTTTTTGGAAGAAATGAAAGACATAGAAAACCGAGAGTCTTATTTCATTACTGTAATGTGCTTGATAGATGAGGACACAAATCCCTCATTATTTTTGAAGGGCGTGTTTGATGGACAAATTACCCATGAAAGAAAAGGTGAAAGGGCTTCGGATATGACCCCTATATTTCATACCAAAAAGGTTATACAATCTCCTTTGCAGAGATGAAACCTGAAGATAAAATCAGCCACCGCTTTATCGCCGTACAACAATTTTTTGGAGTTTTACAAACTCATTTACATAAATAAAAATATTTTTCAGGCTTATCTCGAAATATAAAATCTCTACATTGCATGGAGTTTCACAATACACTCAAATTAAAACTATTTTTAAAATAAAAATGAACAATAAGACAACTTATACAAAAAGAATGGCTAAAAGAAACTCAGTCCTAACGAACCTTTAGTCATTGCTGGTCCATGCAGTGCAGAAACAGAAGAGCAAGTATTAAACATCGCTCATCAACTATTCAAAAATTAAATTCTACCGAGCAGGAATTTGGAAGCCAAGAACTCGTCCAGGAGGTTTTGAAGGGATTAGGGAAATGGGACTAAAATGACTCGATAAAGTAGAAACAGACTTAAAAACAGCAACAGAAGTAGCCAACTGAAATCATGTGCGTTTAGCATTAGAAAATGATATAGATTTACTTTGATTGGTGCTCGCTCCACTGTTAGCCCTTTTCATTATCACAAGAAATCGCCGATGAACTAGCAGGAACGGATAAGATTATTTTAGTTAAAACCCTGTAAATCCAGATCTTGCCCTTTGGATTGGAGCCTTAGAGCGTTTGCAAAGAGCTAATATTAAAAATATAGGTGTAATCCACAGAGGTTTCTCTACTTATGAAAAACTAAATATCGTAATATTCCAGAATGGCAAATTGTCATTGATTTACAAAATCGTTTCCCTGAACTACCGATTATTTGTGACCCTTCCCATATCGCAGGAAATCGCGAACTAATTGCCGAGCTTTCTCAAACCGCCTTAAACTTAAACTTCAATGGATTAATGATAGAAAGCCATTGTAATCCTGATGTGGCGTGGAGTGATTCTGCCCAACAAATCACCCCTGAAACTCTTTCTAAAAATACTAGCCAACCTTATCATTCGTCATCAAAAATACTTCAGAAAAATGAATTTCAGAGCCAACTTGATAGCTTTCGTTCACAAATTGATTTATTAGATTCTCAGCTCCTAGAAATACTAGAATGAATATCGCTGAAAAATATTGGAAATATCAAGAAAGATATTGCAGTACTACAAAACAAAAGATGGAACGATATTTTAGAAAAATATGATTCATAAAGGAAGCTCACATGGATTATCCGAAGGATTTATCTCTAAAATCTTCAAAGCTATACATCAAGAATCCATTCATAGACAAGAAAAGTCTATAATGAGAATTAAAATCAAAAAACTCTGATCTTATAAAAATAATAAGACGAGTTTAATACCAACAAATTTTTACATTAAAATTTATCTAAAAAGCTCTTTAATTCTTCTCATTGCTTCCACCAAAACATCTTCCGATGTAGCATAAGAGAAACGAATACAATTTTTATCTCCCAAAAAGAAACCCCGCCTACTGTAGCTACATGAGCTTTTTCTAATAAAAACATTGCAAAATCATCAGAATCATTAATCTCCACACCATCTAATGTTCTTTTCCGATATAATAAGAAATATCTGGGAACATATAAAAACGCCCCTTTGGGTTTATTTATCTTAAATCTTTAATCTCTTTAATCATATCGTAAACCAAATCTCTTCTTTTTCCGAAAGTATCAACTCAGTAGCGATATTCTGCAGGATCTGTTTCTAATGCTTTGATGAGATGCTCTTTGGGCAATTGTATTCGCTCCAGTCATTTGCTCTCGAACTTTATCACAAGCAGCGGCTAACCATGTAGGACACGCTGAATAACCTATTCTCCAGCCTGTCATAGCATAGCTTTTTGACATTCCATTGATTACCGCTGTTTGTTCATATACTCTGTGGAAATTCCGCAATGGAAGTATGTTTCCCTTCATAATTGATAAACTCATAAATTTTCATCAGAAATAATGGTAATTTGCGGATATTTTGCTACTACATTTGCAATCGCTTCTAATTCTTCTCTCTCATAATAACTTCCCTGAAAGGGGTTACAAGAGAACTGAATAACAATACTTTTGTGTTTTTAGGTGTAATTGCACTTTCTAATTGCTCTGCTGTAATTTTAAAATCTGTATCTATCGTAGTCTGTACAAAAATAGACTTCCTCCCATCATCTTCACCATTTCATCATAACTCACCCAATAAGGCGTCGGTAAAATCACCTCATCACCATCATTCACCACCGATGCTAAAATATTAATAATAGACTGTTTAGCTCCAGTTAGAAACGCAAATTTGGTTTGGTTTAGTAATTCAAATTATTATCTCTTTTCAGTTTTTACAAACTGCTTCTCAGTTCTAAAAACCAGCTACAGGAGAATAGTGGCTATATTTTCATGAATAGCCTCTATCGCTGCTTGTTTAATATCCATAGGAACATCAAAATCTGGCTCTCCTAAAGTCAAACTAATCACATCTATCCCTTGAGCCTTCATCTCTCTCGCTTTATTTCGTCATCACGAAAGTCTTAGAATAACTCAATCTGGTTTAATCTATCTGAAAGTTTTCTCCATTTTTATATTTTTGAATTTGAATTTGTAAAGATATAAAATTTAATATTTAGATACTAACCTATCTCCCAAATTCTTTCTTTTAGAAACTCTACTGTTTTTCTTTATCATTTCCAATAAAAATCCTATCTCCATCTATAAAAACTGGTCTTTTCAGAAAACTATAATGATCCAATATCAACGTCTTAAAATCATCTTCATGCAGTGTACTACATCTAAATTCCTTTGCTTTAATTTGGGTTGACTTTTTACAAATAAAGCCTCATAAGTTCCTGCCAAATCATACATTTCTTGTAATTCTTCTTGGAAAATACCTTTTTGTTTTTATTTCTCTTTTTCTCCCATTTGTCAAATCCAATTCAGACATAATCCTTTACAAGTTCCCACAAGTTTTCAAAAATATACTTTTTCATATTATTTAAAATTTTAAAAAATTTCATATCCAAAAACACAATCAGTTTTTCCATTCTAAATCTTCATATTCTCCCCAGAAAATCCTCCATTTTTAATCATATTTTCATTAAGAAATAGCATAGCTTCCTGCCAAGTTTCTCTATTATGAATACACACCCCCTTTTTCTCTACAAAAATGCAAGAAACTTCCTTGCCATTTCTCCAACTCATAAGACTCTGCATAAACTACATTGGGCAAAAATCTCTCTCAAAATATCTTGTAATGATTGTATTTTTCAAAATATTTTTATGATGCTCCAAAACTTCCCTCAATCTCCATCAAGACCATCGCTTTTTCGTATCAAAATTAAATTTGAAAACTCAATCCCTTTTTATTTTGGTTTGATATAAAATCCATTTTCGTGGAAAAAGATTTCCCAAAAGAAGTCCAAAACTCCTGCCTCATCTTTTGCAGATTCTTCTCTACTAAACATATTTTTCTTTAATCATTAAAATACTAAAACCGTTCTAAAAGCTCCCAAACCAAACAACGCAAAATCATATAAAGCTGGGTCTTGAGGATTATACTTTCTTAATTTTAGATCCAACTCTTCTACGGCTTTCCAATCATTTTGCTTTCGTTCCAAAAATTCCTAATTTTCTTGCAATATTACCACTATGAAACATCTAAAGGGCAAGACAAATAGGCAGGGTCTAACTTATCCCAAATTCCAAAAATCTACCCCTTTTATTATCCTTTTCTTACCATCCATCGCAGATACATCATGAGCCTCTTACATGCTGATTTTTATACGAACTACCAATATGCTTATGACTACGATGCAATTCCGAACTTATATTTCTAAATCTTTCTAATGCATGATAAAAATTAGTTTCTCCATCTCGTAGCAAAAAGAGATGTTCTAAACTCTCGTTTTTCTTGATAAACTCTTTTCAAATTAAAAACAAAAACCTTAAAAATCTTCCGCATTAAAAGTTCTATGCACTGCCTTTTCTTTCTATTATGGAAAAATGACTCTCTTGGACATTCATCACAAAATCATAGGAGAATTCTCATTATACCCATCATTTTATCTGCATTTTTGATAATGGATTTCCGATTCCCCAAGCAATAATTGATGCAAAAATCCACTAATTTCTATATCTTGTCTCAAAGAATAACGATGTGGAATCTGTATCTGATCCGTTTCTATATAATTTGAGGGTATTAAATTCTCTGCTTTTTCATCTAAAAAGTCAAAAATTTCAGCCTCTGTCATCATCTATTTGGTTTATATTTTTATAAATATACTTCTACACTTAACCAATTTTTATCGGTTTCAAAATTTCTGGAACAAAAGTATTCTCAAAAATAGTCCTCGCTTCTGCTCAAATTCGTATAATCAGAATAGCGGTTAGAAAAATGCCCTAAAAATTAGTTTTTTAACCTTTGCTTTTTGAGCAATTTTTGCAGCTTCTAATGCCGTAGAATGTCCTGTATATTTCGCTAAATCCTTCATTTCATCTAAAAAGTAGCCTCATGATAGAGTAAATCTACCTTTTTATAATAGGAACTATGGATTCTGAATATTGTGTATCGCTACAAAACGCATAAGAAACCAATGCCTCTATGGCAATGTAAGAATCTCATTCTTAAGAATATACCCATCTTTTAAGATAAAATCTTTTTCCATTTTTAATATTTTGATAATCACAAATTTCTATCTCTGGATATATATTTCCTGCATATTAAGATGCCGAGATTTAGGCTTTTTCCTCAAATAAATATCCATTACAATAAATTCTGTGCTTCCAAAGGAATTGTATGAACCTCCACCTCTATTATCTTCAAAAATAAGTTCAGATTTTTGGATTCTAATTCATGAAAAATCAAAATCAAAACCCCTTATTCGTTTCTGTCAATTTTTAATATAACTTCCATTAACTCCTTTATTCCCTTTGGGCCATAAATATGCAAAGGGCGTCTCCTTCCTAACAACTGAAAAGAGAAGAAACCAAACCCGGCAGTCCAAAACAATGGTCGCCATGCAAATGCGAAATAAAAATATAATTAATTTTTAGAAAACTTTCAGCTTTCGCTCTTCGGAGTTGTACTTGAGTCCCTTTCTGCACAATCTATCAAAAATTTCTTTGCTCATTTCTAAAGAATTGAGCCGTAGGAGCTGATTTACAGTGGGTATCGTTGAATTATATCCTAAAATTGTAGGGTATCGTACTCAAAGTTAAAAATTTGTTCACAATATACAAAAACTTTGCATTTATCTCTTTATGAAAATATCTGTATCAATCATTTTAACTAAGTATTATTTAGAATAAATAAAAATAATATATTTGCAAAAAAATTTAATTTACATTAAAATCATTATGAATAAACTAATCATTGGAGCGTTTGCCCTTTCGGGCATCGTTCATATCAATGCTCAAGCAGATTCTATAAAATAAAGTATCTGATATTGAAGAAATAGAGCTTTGCATGAAAGCAAAAACAGCCCAAAGGCTTAGAAATCATCACCCGCCTTGCCTTTAAGCCCACAAGAACAAGTACAAAATATCTCCGCAATTTCTCATAAGGCTATCTCTGAAATGGGAGCTCTAACCATCACTGATGCTGCAAGAAAATATTCCGGCTGTAGTGCTGTTCAGTAATTATGGAGGTGGTCTCAGAAAGATGTCCATTAGAGGATATGAGGAACTCCAACCTTAAAAATGGAGTTTTGATGAACTCTGATTTTCAGAAGAAGTTCTATGATTGCTGATATGCAAGGCTGGAAAGTATTCAGGTTATCCGTGAGTAGCAGCTATTACTCAAGGTGTTACAAACTCATTAGGCTCACCAGGAGGAGTCATTAATATTATTACAAAAACTCCAAAATTCATCAATACAACTAATATCGGCTTTCGCTATGGAAGTTGGGATACTTTTCCGTCCTACATTAGATTTTCAAAGAGTTTTAGATAAAAATGGAAAAGTCGTTGTCTCGTCTCAATGTCGCTTATCAAAATCATTCTTTTTCACAAATCATGTAAAAGGTGAGCGTATTTATGTAAATCCATCCGTAGCCTTTCCGCCCAGATGATAAAAACAGAATTCATCTTTTGCAAATGGATTACCTTAACAACTAGAAAGAACTCCAAAATAGAGGGACTATCAATCTAGCGAATGACGGTATTTATGCTATTTATGATGTCAAAGAAAAGTTCTTCGGTTTTTGAGTCTGATAAAACTGAGGAAATTTCTTATAGTTATATGATTTCTGCCGATAGAAAATTATCCGATAATTTAAGATTCGTGCAGCTGTATATATGGCAATGGACAATGAAAATGAATCCTCGCCACTGGCAGAGCTCTAACACTATCGGAAAAGACAATATCAACTATGCAATGAGAAAAAGAACTGTAGGAAAAAGCGGTGGTAAAGATTTTGAGCAAGGTATTTCAAGTAGATTTTATAGGACATGATATTAAAACAGGAATCTTTAAAACACACTTTCCAAGTAGGTTTTTGATTGGCGACAATCTCAAACAGAAACTTATACCTCTCCAAAGGTATAGATATAGATGTAATAAAACACTATAGAAGATTTTACTAACATCCTAACTCCTACACAATTAAATCGAGTAAATACCATTACAAAAACAGGAAGCATCATTAACTCCTGCAACCCTACCATAGGTGTCATGAGCACAAGAGGTTTTGGAGTTCACAGAGAATATGTAAAACTATCAGGGAGGTAGCTAGATATAGTAAATTTAACGGAAATCTCCCAAAAAGGGAGAAAATACGCTTGGAATCCTTCTGTAGGGACTGATAATTTCTCCTATTAAAAATATTAATGTTTACGCTTCTCTACACTACTTCTACAGATTTAAGGAGACAATAATAAATCTCATTGGACTGGAGGCACTGTTGGTCCTTTCTAAAACTAAGCAATGGGGAAACAGGGATAAAGACAGATTGGTTCGATGAAAAATTAAGATTTAATATTAATTTCTTCAAAATGAATCTTAATAATCTTTCTTATATAATTACAGATGCAGATGGAAATAAAACACATTTCTATGGATTAGCAGGTAATTTTGAGAAAAAGGAGTAGAGGCTGAATTAGTAGGAAAAATTCTTCCTGAATTAGGAAATCATGGCAGGATACTCTTATTTAGATACCCAATACAAAGATAGCCCTAGCTTTGTTAATGGTTCATGCTCCTATTATGACCCCAAAACACACTGCAAAATGGTTGGGTAAATTACACCTTCCACAATGGTACTCTAAAAAGGACTAAACTTCGAGGAGGCATCTATTATGTAGGTAAAAGGCCATCTAATGACCATGTATTAAGAGCTGGTATTATCCATAATACTGACGCTACTAAACCTCTTTGATTTTTAATGCATATACTACTGTAAATGCTCAGATAGGTTATGTATATAAAAATATCGGAATTAAAAGTATTTTGCAAATAATCTCGGCAATTCTATCGGATATAGTGCTTATTACAGAGGTGGATTTATCAACAGGACAGACCCAAGAAACTTTGCAGTACAAGTAAACTATAAATTTTAATTAAAAACTTAATTTTTCAAATATGAAAACTTATACATTTATTTTTATACGGGACTCTTGGCATCAGCTGTAATAGTGTCATGCCAAAAAGATGACAAGAACAAACACATCAAAAGAAGAAAAAAAGCAGGACATCAAAGACAACCTTTAGATTTTTCTTCTATAAAAGCCGAATTAAAATTAGAGGCTGAAAAAAGAAAAATCTTTTGATGAAATTGTTACTAAATATCAAAAATTAATTGAAGAAAGCCGAGAAGCTGCTAAAGTGGCAAAATGGACAGAGTAGCATTAGGAATTAAAAATGAAGAACTTACCCTTCAACAAGCTGAGGAAATGGCAAAAGTCCTTACCGCCGAACAGATGATAGTTTTTCAATAAATTCATAGAAGAAAATACCAGAAAAAGACCTAGATACAATGACCTACTTCTAACAAAAATACAGCAAGAAGTAGGACTTTCTGAAGAGCAAAATGAAAAATAATAAATGCTGCAAATGATGCTTTTGAAAAAGTCCTTCCATGATGCTCACGATATCTATCATGGAAATAATGATTTAGCAAAAGAATATTGGGAAAAATTTGATGCTCAAAGAAAGGCAGTGATAGAAAAAAACTCTTACTCCAGAGCAATTTGCTAAATTCAAAGAATTAGTCAAAGAGGTAAAAGTTTATCCCTCGTAAGAAAAAATAATTTTTCATTTTACTTCAAATTTTTCTATGATAAAAACCGAGTAATAAAAATATTACTCGGTATAATCCTAAATCTTTTTAATCATTTCAATCTTTTTCTAAAAATATCAGCTTTTGAAGTATATTCCTCCAATGAAGATATCTTATCTTTTACTGAAAAAAATAGAATTTAATTTTCGGTTCTGTCCCTCGACGGACGAATTGCCACTTTGGAACCATATTCTGTATAATAAATGAGCACATTAGATTTTGGAATATCATTCATAACTACTTTTTCATTCTTCACTAAATTCCATTCTGTTTGCTCCTGAAAAATCCTTTTTACCAAAACTACTTTTTCTCCCAGCTAACGATGATACTGGACTATTTCTAAAATCTGTCATCATCTGCTTAATCTGCTCTGCACCTTCCTTCCCTTTTTCTTACAATATTCACTAATCCTTCTTGATAAAGTCCTAATCTTTGGTAAATCTCTATCATATACTGATACATGGTCTTACCATTTGCCTTACACCAAAGCTAGCAATTTCACAAGCTAATAAAATAGAGCCACACGAATCTTTATCCCTCACAAAATCTCAGTCATAAAAACCGAAAACTCTCTTCCCACCGCAAATAAACTTTCTCCTTACCTTCCGCATCACTAATCATCTTCCCAATCCACTTAAAACCTGTAAGCCCAGCCTTACACTCTACCCTCATAGTATTTTGCTAAATCAAAAATACATCAGAAGTTACAATTGTAGAACCAATAAATTCTTTACCTGTGATTTTTCCCTCTTTTGCCATTGGTTTAGAATATAATCGGTCAAAATCATATTCGTTTGATTTCCATTTAATAACTGAATTTCTCCTCAAATTTCTTACCGCAATTCCCAATCTGTCTCCATCTGGATCACAGCCAATTACTAATATTTGCATTTTTTTATTTTTGCTAAATCCATAGCCATCCCTTAAAGCCGATGGTTCCTCAGGATTTGGGCTATCCACCGTAGGGAAATTTCCACTCGGTATCATCTGCTCCTCTACTAAAATCTACCTGTAAATCCTGCCTTTTTAATGCTTTTTGGAATAGTAGTATAAGTTGTCCCATGAATAGAAGTAAAAACAATGTTCAAATTCTCCTTCCAACATTCTGATAAAGAGATGCTTCCATACACGCTTCAATATACACTTCATCTTGCTTCTCATCTATCCACTCTTATAAGTTATCATCTCCATTAAATTTAACATCCTCAAATTTAATATTTTTGCACTTGTTCTATAATTGCAGCATCATGTGGCGGTACAATCTAGCCCCATCATTCCAATACACTTTATAGCCATTATATATTCTGGTGGGTTGTGAGATGCTGTCAAAACTATTCCTGCATGACATTTTTATTTCTCACAGTGAAAGAAAAGCTCTGGGAGTAGGTCTGTGTTCCTTAAATAACAGAACTCTAATTCCATTCGCTGTTAAAACATCAGCCACTATTTTTTTCCAAATTCCTTAGAATTATTTCTTACATCATAAGCTATCGCTACTTTAATATCTTCTTGTGGAAATTGCTGATGCAGATAATCTGCCAATCCTGAGTTGCTTTGTCCAAGAGTATATTTATTCAATCGAGTTAGTCCCTACTCCCATTATTCCACGCATTCCCTCCTGTTCCAAACTCCAAATTTTTATAAAAAGAATCCTCTAATTCAGAAGAATTTTTCATCAATTAAACTTTGAACTTTTAATCTGATTTCTTCATCAAAAGTTTCTGTAAAGCCAACTTTTTGCTTTTTCTATTGTTGTCATTATAATTTTTATTTTTCTTAAATTTCCCTTTTCTATATGATAATTTTTATACCCTCTATTTGTTCTGATAATCAACTCTCCTAAAAAACCAGAAACAAACAATATTGTTCCTAAAATCATCATCGTAAGAGCGATAAAAACCACGGTGTTTCTACTATCAAATGCCCATAAATCTTCTTTACATAAACATGATATAACTTTGAAATCCCTAACCAAAATGCGAGCAAAAAACCAATTAAAAACATCAAAGTCCCTACAAAACCGAAAAAAATGCATAGGTCTCCTCCAAAACGACTAACAAAACCAAAGCGTTACTAAATCTAGAAAAACCTCGTATAAATCTCTCCGTTCCAAATTTAGAACTTCCATAAGGTCTAGCCTGATGCCTCACCTCTTTTCTGTAATTCTATTAAATCCCTGCATTCGCTGCTAAAACAGGAATATAACGATGCATATCTCCATAAACATCTATAGATTTTACCACCTGCTTTTTATAAGCCTTCAGACCACAATTAAAATCATGAAGATACACCCTGAAACCTTTCTCGCAGCTGCATTAAAAAGTTTTGAAGGAAGATTTTTAGTTACCACATTATCAAACCTTTTTCTTTTCCAACCACTAACAATATCATAATTCTCATTTTTCACCATATTATACAGTTCTGGAATCTCTTCAGGAAAATCTTGTAAATCAGCATCCATGGTAATAACCACCTCGCCCTGTACCTTCTCAAAAGCTGCATGAAGAGCCTGTGATTTTCCGTAATTTCTGGAAAATTTTATTGCATGAATATTATCATTTTCCTTACAAAACCACTCTATTGTCTCCCAAGAATTATCCGTACTGCCATCATCTATGAAAACCAAATTTCATACGAAATTTCATTCTCCGAACATACTTTATTGATTCTAAAAATAATTCACTAGTGATTCTTCCTCATTTAACAAAGGAATTACTATAGATAAATTCATTATAAAAATCTTCAAAAATTTTGCCCTAAATTTACATAAAACTATTCATTTTTCTATATAAAATATTTTAATATTGATTATCAATGATTTATGAATTATTTATTAATATTATACCGAAAATTGCTACATTCCTGTTTTTGTAATTCATATATTTGCATTGGCAAGTCCCTACACAACCAGCTCCTGAAAAATCCTCTAGGGTGGGAACACAGCAAAGGTAATCGGTCGTAGCGGTGTGATGTAGGTAGCTTGCCTTTTTCTTTACTAATAAAAAAATTTAAGTTTATTTATTCTTTTTATTTTTTAATCTTCACTACTTATCCTAAATATTGATGTCAAAACGGACAACAATATACTGAATATCAATGCTCAACCAACACCATCAATAAATAACTCCATCTATAAAAAGCCCCAGCTAGTAAAACAATCATAGCATTAATAATCAATGAGAATAACCCAAAGGTAAAAATCGTCAAGGGCAAACTCAGTATTTGTAATACAGGTTTTACAAAATATTAAGAACCCCAAAATAACAGCAAAAAAATAACTGCCGTTCCAAAATCTACAAAATGTACTCCTTCTAACATCCTTTGAAGCACATAAGCGATAGTCGCATTAATCAATAAATTAAGTATAATTTCTCATTTTATTATCTTTTTATTTTAATTCTAATTCCAAACCTAATTTAGGCAATATTAATTCAATTCCTTTTTCTTCAAAAATTTTAATGCTTCTTCATGGTTAATAGCAATAGGCGGAAAAAGTATCAAAATGACACGCCAATACTTTTAGGGTGTTTTCAAAAGCTCTGTTGCTACAAAAACTTGCTAACTTTGCATCCATGGTATAATGTCCACCTATAGGTAAAATCGCCAAAGAAATTTCTCCAAACATTTTAGAGAAAACCACTGCATATCCGTCATCATTCCTGTATCTCCTGCAAGATAAATATTCTTTCTTCATACCTCAGCATGTAACTGCTTGGTACTCCTCCATATCTTCCATCAGGAAAAGAGCTTGTGTGTGCTGCTTGGAGCATGGTAATCTCCAAATCTTCTACCTTCGTTGTTCCCCAATATTCAAATCTATATTGTGAGTATGTCCAAAATAGGTACAAATTTCAGGTTGGGCAATAATTGTAGCTTTTTGGATAATGTTCCAAAACCTCTGCCACATCAGCTATATGGTCATAATGAGCATGAGTAATTAACACAAAAATCAATATTTTGCATTGTAATTTCAAAACCCGATTGTTCTTTTTGAAAATTATAGAAAGGGTCTGTTAAAATATTTTTACCTTTATAGTTTTATCAGAAAGCAATTATGCCCCTAAAAATTTGATTTTCATAATTTTTAATTATTTTTCAAAAATTCAACGACTATCTATATAAAAATTTATTGCACAATTTTACTTATTTTTAGTATTTTAGCAAAAATCTATCAATGTTTAAAGAAATTTTAAGACTTACAATTGCCTTTTATTTTCTCTCCTATCAGGAGGAGTAAAAAGCAATAGACCCTAGTAGGCTTTTTCTTTCAAATTGGAAGAATATTTTTCTCCTACGGTGTTTGATTTAGAATTTTTAATTCCTTTCTCACTAACTCATCTCTATTTTCGTTATTTTATTAGAATTAATTTTAGGTCTATTTCTTTTACTTAAAATCCAAATCAAAACAACGCTTCTTTCCTTAATTTCTTTATGCGTTTTCTTTGGGTTTTTAACTTTTTATTCTGCTTATTATAATGTTGTTACAGATTGTGGCTGTTTCGGAGATGCCATTAAATTCACTCCTTAGCAAAGTTTTGCAAAGATATCATCCTACTTTTTCTTATTAACAATCCTTTGGATTTATGATCCGTTCCAAATACAAAATTTAACATACTGCAAAAGGTTGGGGAGCAATTCTCTGTTTTGGAGTTTTTCTATACATTTTATTTTCAGGAATTTATCACGAACCTTTTAATTGATTTTTGAGATTACAAAATTGAAACGAATATTAAAAACCGAGAAAAGAAAAATTGCTCAAAATCCTTCAGAGTACAAAACTAATTTACACCTTTTATCAAAAACAGGAGAAAGAATTAGAAATTAATCAGGATGATTACATCAATAAAAACTATTGGCAAATGAGCCAATGGAAAATACTCTCTGAAAACAAAATCTGAACTTTATAAAACAAGGCTATACTTCAGCTATTGAACATTTCAAAATAGAAAACTATTGAGGGGAAAAGATGTTACAGATAGCATTCTTAATGCTCCAAAAGCCGTGCTGCTTTTTTCTTATAAACCTGAAAGAGTTAAAAAACGAACTGACAAAAATGGAATTTCTGGTTAATCAATCAGATGAAGAAGCTGTAATTTTTGGTATCTCTCCTCAATCTGAAACATTTAAAGCACTCTCCCTAATGCTACTATGGATGCCACCGCGATAAAAACTATCGCAAGAAGTAATCCATTTATCTTAGTATTAGAAAAAGGAAAAATTATTAGTAAATAAATCAACATGATCTAACAAATCCATCGCAGGATACCATTTGCTGATGATACTTTCAGCTGTAGATTATAAGTTTTCTCCAGAAGAGGGAATAAAAATTCAAGAATATTTAGCCGAAGAATTTCCTTTTAGAGTTAATTTAGATAACGAATTAGAAGCTATCGCCTCCCTTCAGCCTGAAGCATGGAAAGACCATTTTTGAATTTCATGCTCATTGCTTTTATGATGATTCCACCGAAGATGAAAGAAAAGATTTATAATCTTTTGCCAAAAACTTTAATCAAAGCAGATAATGAAAGTAACGATAGAGAACATCAATTTTATAAATTGTTAAAACACATTTGGAAAATTAACTAAAAAAGTTGCTTTCTGGCAACTTTTTAATGTTTTAATAAGATAGCTTTTTCAACTATTTTCCCTACCTTTGTAAGATAAGTTTTTATTCATTATGAACATTCAACAATTAGAATACTTAATTGCCGTAGATAAATACAGACACTTTGGGAAAAGCTGCTCAGGCATGTTTCATTACACAACCTACATTGAGTGCTATGGTTCCAAAAATTAGAAGAAGAATTAGATGTGAAAAATTTTTGACCGTACTAGCCACCCCTATCCGAACTACTGATATAGGTATTCAAATTGTAGAACAAGCAAAAGTCGTAATGAATGCCATTATGGAACTTAAAAATAAAGCTACTCTACTCAATAATATTTTAGCTGGGAGAATAAATATCGGTATTATTCCCACCGTATCTAATTTTTACTCCTACAGGAACTTTTTTTGATTTTCTTCATCAAAATCCCAAAATAGAAATGAATATCCGAGAAATGAACACGGATAATATCATCAAAAGAACTGAAATCTGATGAGCTTGATGTGGGAATTATATCAACGCCCTATGCTGAAACTTCAGAATTTTTACAGATTTCTTATTTAATGAAGAACTACTCATTTATTCCTCTGCACAAGGATTAACAGACCATTCTCATCAATACATCTCCCTGAAAAATAAATTTAGATAAAATTTGGTTATTAGAAGAAGGGCAACTGCCTCCGATTGCACAGCGAATCTATATGCATCTCCAAGAAAAATATAGCTAAAACCTAAGAATTTAGAATATTCAGGTTCTAGTATCTCGACATTAATTAAAATAGTGGATAAAGTAGAGGACTGACCATTATACCTGAATTAGCTACTCAACAATTGACTGAAGAGCAACAAAAACATTTTTCATTTCAAAAACCATCTCCCGTTCGTGAAATCAGCCTAATTTATTATAAACCCAGTTTACAAACAAAAACTATTTGATGAATTAGCAAATTACCTCCGAAAACTTCTATCTGATAAACTTAACTATAATAAAAATCCAAAAGATTTTTCAGTAATAAAACCATAAATATATGTCAATTAAAAACTTATAAAAACATTATAAGTGTTTTTAATAAAGATTATATAAATTTGCTAAACAATTTAGGAGGAAAAATTTGACTGATTGCAACCTCAATAAAATGCTAAAAACAGGCCGTCGCTTTGTTTCTTTATTATTGCATACAATCGTCATTTTTCTGTCAACAAATATATATTTATGGCGTATTTATTCACCTCAGAATCCGTTTCAGAAGGACATCCAGACAAAGTTGCAGACCAAATATCTGATGCACTCATTGACCATTTTCTAGCTTATGACCCTAATTCTAAAGTAGCCTGCGAAACTCTTGTTACTACGGGACAAGTTGTATTGGCAGGAGAAGTAAAATCAGAAGCCTATTTAAATGTGCAAACCATTGCTCGACAGGTGATTAACAAAATAGGATACACTAAAGGAGAATACATGTTCAATGGAGACTCTTGCGGAGTAATTTCTGCTATTCACGAGCAATCTCCTGATATCAATCAAGGAGTAGATAGAATTACAGCTACCGAAGACTTTTGAAAGTAAAGCAAATGCACAGGAGCTGGTGACCAAGGAATTATGTTCAGTTACGCAACCAATGAAACAGAAAAACTACATGCCTTTAGCATTAGATTTAGCTCACAGCATACTACAAGAATTATCCTCTATTAGAAGAGAAAATTCAGAAATTTCTTATTTAAGACCTGATGCTAAGTCTCAAGTAACAATAGAATACTCCGATAATCACAAACCTATCAGAATAGATTCCATCGTAATTTCTACTCAACATGATGAATTTGATACGGAAGAAAACATGTTAGCAAAAGATTAGAAAAGGATATTATTGAAATTCTAATCCCAAGAGTAAAAATAGGCAAAGGACTCCGAAATCCAGCACTATTTAACGACCAAATTAAATTCACATCAATCCAACAGGAAAAATTTGTGATTGGTGGTCCTCTATGGTGATACTGGATTAACTGGTAGAAAAATCATAGTAGATACTTATGGAGGCAAGGTGCTCATGGTGGTGGAGCTTTTTCAGGAAAGACCCTCAAAGGTAGATGAAGTGCTGTATATGTAATGAGACATATTGCTAAAATTTAGTAGCAGCAGGTATTGCCGATGAAATTTTAGTCAAGTATCCTATAGCTGTCGGAGCGTGAGCCATGGATGACTATATATTAATACCTGCGGAACTTCCAAGATAAATCTACTGATGGAGAAATAGCAAAAGAAAGTCCAACAAATTTTTGATCTTAGACCTTATGCCATAGAACAATCATTAAAATTGAGAAACCCTATTTATCAAGAAACGGCAGCTTATGGACATGGGAAGAACACCTTACATCGCTGACAAAATTTTTCAACCAAGGGAAAAATGAATTAATCATTAAAGATTTAGAATTCTTTACTTGGGAAAAATTAGATAAAGTGGAAAAATCAAAAAGCATTTCAAATTTCTTACAAAAACAGGGCCTAACATTGTTTAGGTCTTATTTTTTATTTATTACCTTTACATTATCTTAAAAATATAAGTCATGCCAAAAATTTCTCAAAGAGCAGAAAATGCCCTTCCACCAATTAGAAAATTAGTTCCATTTTCACATAGCTAGCAAAACAGAAAAGGAAAGAAAAAGTTTATCACCTAAATATCGGTCAACCAGATATTGAAACTCCACAAACGACTCTCGACGAACTTAAAAATATTAATCTAAAAGTCTTTAGAATATTCTTTATCCGAAGGAAGTGTCGATTATAGAAATGCTTTGGTGAATTACTATCACTCTATTAGCTCTTTTCGACCTTACTACCGAGAATTTCATAGTAACTCAAATGGAGGTTCAGAAGCTCTGAACTTTGCATTATCCACACTCTGTGATGATGGAGATGAAGTTATTATTCAGAGCCTTATTATGCTAACTATAATGGTTTTACAAACCACATCAATGTAAAAAGTTGTTGCCATCCCTCTCACTATAGAGACAGGGTTTGCCTTTACCTAAAATAGAGGAATTTGAAAAAGAAAATTACCCCAAAAACTAGAGGGCTATTTTTAATTTGTAACCTAGAAATCCAACAGGATATCTTTACACTAAAGAAGAATTAAAGAAATTAGCAGAAATCGCCCTAAAAACACGATATTGTTATTATCTCTGATCGAAGTCTATCGTGAATATGTATACGATGGAGAAAAACAAACTTCATGCTTGAATTCCTGAAATATCTAGAGAACTGTCATTATTATAGATTCAGAATCTAAACGATACTCCATGTGCGGAGTAAGGATTGGTTTCATGGTAACTCGCTCAAAAACAATCGTTTATAATGCAGCTATGAAATTTGCTCAAGCAAGATTGAGTCCTGTTCTTTTAGTCAAATCATCGCTACAAAAGCTCACCAGAATGATACTGAATACATTAATAAAAGTGAAAAGAAGAATACGAAACGAAGAAATCTTGGTCACTCTACTCAATGAAAATCCCAGAGGTAATTTGTCCAACACCGAGAGGAGCCTTTTGTTAGCGTCGCTGAACTCCCAATAGATGATGCTGAAAAATTTTGCACAATGGTTATTGGAAGAGTATTCTAACAATAATGAAAACCGTAATGGTAGCCCCAGCAGGAGGTTTTTACTCTAACCCTGAACTCGGTAAGAAAACAAGTCCCGTATCGCTTATGTTTCTAAAGAAGAAGATTTAAAACGAAGCGCAGAACTATTGAAAGATGCTATTTACCAATATAATAACAAAATAAAATCCTTTATACTTAGCAAAGCATAAAGATATCCATCTTTTATGCTTTGTACTTTTCTTATCTTAATACATTTTTGAGATTAGAAATACATTCATGTAATTTCTGCAATTTTAAGTTGTGAAAAATGAACATTTTAGAAAACTACTCCCTAAAACCTGCATCTAACATTCGGAACAGATACTATTGCTCAATACTTTGTCCAAATTTCCACCGAAAAGAGTTAAAACAACTACTCCAAACAGAATACGCCTCAAAGAACCTATATATAGGAGGAGGAAGCAATATTTATTCACTAAAAGATTTTAATGGTTTAGTTATCCAATTATGTTCAAAAAGGAATTTCAGAAGAAATTCTAAATGAAGATGAAAGTTTTAGTAACGGGAAAAGCAGGAGAAAAGCGCACCAATTTGTGCAATATACGTGAATAAAAATTATGGTGATTAGAAAAATCTTTCTTATTCCTGGAGTGTAAGTGCCTCTCCAGTACAAAAATATTGGGGCTTAGTGGAGTAGAAATTGAAGATATCTTCTACTCTTTGGTAAAGTATTAGATATAAACAATTTAGAAACAAAAACTTTTATTATAAAGATTGTAATTTTGGATATGAAAACTCTATTTTCAAGCAGGAAATTTTGTAATTTTGGAAGTTACCTTTCAAATTAAGTAGATCACCCCATCAAAAACTGAATATGGAGCAATAAAAACGGAGCTCGAAAGAATGGGAATACAAGACTACAATATTCAACAAATTTCACAAAGCTGTTGTCAGTATCAGAAAATCTAAACTCCTGACCTATAACAGGAAATGTAGGTAGTTTTTAAAAATCCCACTATCTCAGTTTCTGAGTTTGAAAAATTTAAAACTTTTCTTTTCCCTGAAATTCCAAGTTATGAAATACCTAATGGCAAAAATCCCTGCAGCATGGCTCATATGAAACAATGTGCTGGAAAAGGAAAAGCAAATTGGTAATGTAGCCACTCATCACCTACAAGCATTGGTTATTATCAACGCTACAGGAATGCTGCAGGACGAGAAATTTGGGATTTCTTGATTATCTCTTCAGTAAAAAGAAAAATTTCTAGTAATACATTAGAGAGAGAAGTGAATATTTTATAACTAATTACCAAAATATCCTTATTTATCATAAAAATTAGGATATTCTCCTTTCATATCATCTACACTAAAACCTTATCTGTAAGAGATTTTTGGTATTCTTCTAACTTTTGATAGATGGACTCATCTGAAATTGATAAAATTTTTATTGTATCTCGCATTCGTAGCTCCATTCAGTGCCATTGTCGCTACAGGAATCCTGAAGGCATCTGTAAGATAGATAAAACACTATCCCAACCATCGATAGAATTAGAAGATGAAAATAGGAACACCTATCACTGGCAAGTGGTACAAACTTGCTACCATTCCTGGTAAATGAGCAGCTCCACCAGCTCCTGCACACAATCTCTACACTCTATCTTTTGCTGTTTTCGCATTAATTCACCATTCTTTCTGGAGTTCTATGTAGATACTATAGTAACCTCATGCGGATGGAATGTGCATATAAAAAGTCTATCGCCTGTTGCATAATTGGGAGGTCACTTACTTCCCATATAATAATCTCCTACCATTTTTATATTATATTGACTAATAACCTTTATTTTATTTCTTAATTTTGAACATCATCAAATCTTCTCACTAAGCTAAAGCATTGACATGCATCTTTCTACCTGGCTTAGTTTCTCGTTTCTTCCATAAAGATGGATGTAAGTTTGAGTATTTTCATCACCTCTTCCAAACCTTGATACTTCACCTTCCTGAAAACCTCTTCTCCTACTAAATTATACATTCCCTGAAAAACAATGAAAAATCTAGTATCTGCATAGCTGCATATTAGTTATTACTCCTATAAAATTGCTCAAACTGAGAATTTATATTCCTTTCTTGACTTTTGATGACCACTATTATGTCAATCTAGAGACCGTCTCATTTATCCATACTTTTTCCAGATTTATCCAAAATAATTCTATTGCGAATAATCCTGATGATTTTATGACATGAATAAACCTATCTACAATTTCATCTATTTGATTCTTCACAGAATTAGAAATATCCGCTGGACAAATATTAAAAGTCTACAAAGATTCAAATTAGAATCTGCAACCATCTCCGTTACAGGAAATTTCTTTAACTTCTCTATCATTTTTTAGCAATAATCACTGATAATTCCTTTATCTATATCCACCATTTCTTCTAATACTGACGGTGCATCCCAAAAGCCCATCCAAATCATTTTTCTCCCTAATACTGAACGCCTTTTGCCATCATACCCTCCAACATTAAGTTTTTGTACAAAAGGAAATGAAAGTCCAATTCACCTCACTTTTTCCCTTTATTATTTGAAATTTTGGGACTGGTAACTGATTTTGTTGATAAAATTCCTTTTGTAAAATTTTCTGCTGAATAATTTTAATAACTCTAGAATTAGAACAACATTTAACGCCTTCATTTTCAAGATATTCCAATGCTTCTACATTCACATGCTCTATCTCTATAGTCAAAATATCCTTATCCTTACTCAAAATCTATAACTAGATTGATAATCATTAAAAACTCACCTTTAGTAAATCTAGGAAATATACTGCACATGGACAATCTAAATTAGGATCTAAAACATAAAAATTCATCATCATATTTCAAAGACTCTTGAATAAACATTCTTCCCAATTGCCCTCCTCCGAGAATTCCTATTTTCATATTTATTTTGTATTTTCGTTAATTTTTCATCAGAATTTCATTATATCTTTATTACTTTCACCATTCTGGAGTAATAAGCAATCTTTTCTATAAAAGATTCTATTATTTTTGATTTTCTCTCTCCCTAGACTATTCTATCACTTGAAAAAGAAGATGAATATTCGCATCAGACATCAAGAGGAAAATAGAGGTAAATTTGTATCTTTTCGAAATTCCAAATTTATGAACAACCTCTATTGTTCCTGTTTTTCATCAAGATAAAATGCTGGTTGACTCATCATCATCATTGCATGTAAAGTCAAAGCTTCATGCTCCACTAATGAAATAAATCTGTCCAAATCTCCACTTTCCAAAAATCCTTTTCATTGGCGAAAATTATCTCTCGCCTCTTGAAAAACGCCTTTCTCGCATAGGGATTCGTATTCATCAAACCATGTCCCATAGTGGAACCTACTGATTTTTCTCCTCGTGGATAAGCAAAACCCAATCATTAAAATCTCTAAATACGGAGATGAACTTTCTATCATTCGGATACTGCACTGCATCAGAACTTCCTGAAACTACAGGAGTTTCTCCCCAAACCACCAACCCATTATAAAAGGCTTTCTACACGCACTCACTTCCTAAACGGGCCAGAAAAGAAGCTTTCTGGATTTTATCAAAATCATATTCTCTTCCGATTATAAAAACGCTTGTTCTATCTCTACTAAACATTTTGCTATCGCACCAAATCCTGATGCAGAACTAGCAATACCAGAACTATGAGGAAATGTATTTTCCTGTATGAATCTCATAACTTTTTCAAAATCCATGGCAAAATAAATCTCAATACTTTCGAAAAATATTTTCAATTTTGTAGCAAAACTATCCTCTTCTTTTCCTGATAAAAGTCTTCACTGAAAACTCCTTTTCCTGCATATTTTAGTATAAGCTTTGCAATGATTAAGCGTATAGCTAATACTCGGATTTTTGAGCAATTTGTCCTTTATATTTTCTCAATATTTCAAATCAATGTCAATATTAGAAGGACAACCTCAGATACCTCATATCTTTAATCTCAAAATCAGAATTTTCCTATGAATAATTGAGTCATCTTTTAATTTAGAAAAACAAATTCTAAAATTTTGTAGATTAAAAATCTAATCCTTTTTGAGAAAAGTATTCTTATAATTTTTCAAATGAAAATCAAGACTATCTTTTCACAGAAATGAATTGAAAATTTAATTTTTATAATTTTTATTAGAAATTAGTGTAAAATTCTGTAAGCATTTTGATATTCTCTTTACTGATTATTCTTAAATATGGAAATAACCATCCCAATGCTAAATTCAGACCATACCCTAAATTTAAATCAAAATTTTCGGAAGTATAACGGATTCATTCTTTCCTAAAATCGCCTAATCTTATCGGCAACTTCCTTATATATATTTTCAGAAATGATAATATATCGCTCCCAAACTTCTCTTTTTCCATCAAAATTATAGCGATTTTAGCTACATCTCTACATCCACCATAAGCCGTTCCTCCACTAAATGAAAACATGGACTTTTTCAAAACTAGGAAATAAATCCCCTACTACTTTTTCCCCAATTTCCACTACAATAATTACCCCTGGTTGATAATAATAGTATTCATTCCTTCTGCATAAGTTCTCCATATCTCCATCTCCGAAAGATATTTAGACAAAGCATATAGCAGAATTTTTGTCCATCAAATTCAGATTCTTCATCTATTTTCTCCTCTTTTTCATTGATTTTATCAAAACTGCAATAGAGCTTACAAACAGACTTTTTAACTGATTTTTCTTCTGCAGTATAGGTAAATTTTCTTAGTCCCTTCTATATTAGTTTTGAACATTTCTGCTTCATCTTTAGGATAAAAACTCACTTTTGCAGAACAATGATAAACTTTTCTATCCCTTCAAGTGCTTTCATTCGTAAAGAATCCAACCTCAAAATCTACCTCTCACCCATTCTATGTATATTCATCAGTCTGGTATGCAGTAAAAATCCCACGATTTTTAACCTCTTTGAGATTACTCATTTCTCTTTCAGTACAGGACGGATTTTTCCCTTGTTTCAATAATTCCAATACTAAAACTTCCCTAAAATACCAGTAGCTCCAGTAACTAAAAACCATCTTTTTAATCTGATGATAATTAATCCATAGCTTTTGCTATGGATTGATTTTTACGGATTAGCAGGACCATAACGACGCACTAGCTAGCATCGCTCTTTTATTTAATTTCCAATAAATCTACAACTAATTCTGCAAAATCTTCTGGTTGTAATACCTTTTTCAGGATTTCCATCTGTGATTTTAACACCTCCTACTTCATATCTGAAGTCAATAGTGTTTGCATCAAAAGTCGTTACACGAATATTTTTGTTTTTCTTAATTCCAACATCATAGACTCTGACATTCCAATTAAAACCAAAATTTAGATGCAGAATAAGCAGAAGTCATAGCATTACTCTTTCAGCCCTGCGGTAGAAGAAATATTAATAATATCCCCTGTCTCTCTCTCCACCATCTTGGTACTACAGCTTAATCTCACATAATACGCCCCCAAAAGATTTTAGTTTACGATTTCTTCCCACTTTTCATCCTCATTCTGAAAATTCCTCCAAAAGCTGCTACTCCGCATTATTCACTAAAATATCAATTTTTCCCAAAATCTTGCAATTTTTCCAGCACCATAAACCTCTGTTTTAGATGTTATATCAAAAACTGCATAAGCTGATTTTACCCCTTTTCTTTTTCTATTTCTTGAACTACTTCTTTTTAACTCTTCATTTCTCCCGCTAATTGCAACATTTACTCCTTCTTTTCGCTAAGCAAGAGCTATCGCCTTACCCTATTCCTCTGCTTCCTCCTGTTATTAAAGCTTATTTTTCCTTTTTAATTCTTGCATATCCTATAATTTTATTACAAATATAAATCTTTTTATCAATCTAATTCAATAAAAATTACTTACTCTCTCATTAAAATTTCCTTAGCATTTTTCCACTTGAACCCAATGTCCCGCATCTTTAATTGTTATCAATTGATACTTAGGAAATTGTTTCCTGAATTAAAATCATCTTGAGGCAAAATATAATGTGATTTTTCTCCCTTAATAAATAATGTTTCTCCTTCAAAAATTCCAAACCCGAATAGGCTTCCCACAAAATCGCTCATACTTTTTCGCCAAAACTTTAAGATTAAATCTCAATTTAACCTATCTTCTCGTTCCCAATATAAATTTTTACTAAAACTGGACAACAGATTTCTCCTTAATCGTTTCTTCTAACTCTTTTCCTCTACCTCCTTTCGATTGGTAATCTTTTCAAAAATCTATACTTTGCTAAAGCCTATTATCTTTTGATGATGTGGCGGATAAGCTGCTGAGCAATATCTACCACCATTATACTCTCTCTGATAAGTTATCAAACTGCATCACTGCCTTCCTCCCAAAGAATGCCCCCAATACTATGCTTTTTCTATTTGATACTGATTAAGATAATTCAAAATATCCTCTATATTATCATGATCTCATCTCTTCCGTATGAAAACCTTGCCATGATTTCTTAAATCCAATAAGTGGCAAGACAGTTTTTCTCCAAACTCTGCTCAAAAAGTCGCCCAATTATCCAACATTCCAAATAAAACTATGAAAAACCAACAATGGCGTTCCATTATTTTCGTCTCCGTATATTTTTGAATTCAAAATCATCGTTTAATAATTTGAAACAAATATACAGTATTCAATTATATTTTTCGTTTTATCTTGTTTTTGATAAAAATCTGTAACAAAATCTGATGATACTAATAGAATAGCAATTAAATTTATGAAATCGGAAAAAGCAAAAGAAATTCTTACATCAACTGAGTGAAAATCAGAGAATCATACATAAAATATGTAAGATTTACACCGATAATATCCATGATCATGAAGATTTATTCCAAGAAATTGTAATTCAACTTTGGAAACTCTATTCTAACTATCGCGGAGATTCTAAATTTTTCTACTTGGTTTATAAAATCGGACTAAACACAGCTTTAGCTCTGTTCAAGAAGAAAAATTATAAAAAGGAAGAATTACACGAAAATTTAACTCATTTCAAAAATTTATGATGACAATAATCATGAAGAAAAAGATGCTCAAATCCAAGCAATGTAGCTGACGCCACATCTACTATCAGATGTTGAAAAAGCGCTTAATTATGATGTTTTTCAGAAGATAAGCCTTATAAAGAAAATCAGTGAAATTTTAGGGATTGCAGAAGGAAATGCCCGTGTGAAAATGAACAGAGCAAAAGAAAAATTAAGAACCCTATCAGAAAAATAATCATATGGATGAACTAGATATTCTCAAAGAAAATTGGCAAAAAGAAGATACAAATAAGTTCAAAAACCTATACGGAATCTGAACTTTTCAAGTTACACGACATACTATTTCCATTTCAAAATGGATATTTATATAGGTTTTACTTGATTTATATTTATTCTAGACTAATGTTGATTTTACCTCACGGATAAAAATATGGATAAAATATATGAAACTTTTTAGGTTCTTCCATTTATAACCTTATAAATTTCATTTTCAAACATTATTCCCTTTTACATTTTTGGGGAATTTTTAATCTATCTCAACTATAAAATTAAAAATACCGACCATCCTAGAAAATTAATGATATTCTTATGATGAAAAATACCATAAATGGTATATTAGAATATTATTATTTCAGTTTTCTATAGGAATGTATATTAGGTCTTATAATGCTTTTTCTGATAAGAGAAGCTAGCTCTGAATTATTTGTAATAACTACATTTTTCTAATACTATCTCTATGTCATTATTTTATCTCATTAGATTTATTTATAAGCTCATCTATGGAAGATTTTATTCATAAATTAGATTACAAAGAACTCAGCCAAATAGAAGAGATATCAATATCCCTCTAATTAAATATTCTTTTAATCGGGATTTCTTTCTATAAAAATAAACAAACTATGAAAAATTTACTCTTTATTTTTAATAGCCTCTGTAATTTTTCTGATAACTCTTCTACCAACTCTACATTATCTTTCAATAATTCCTTTACGGCATCTCTCTACCTTGCTCCCAATTTAGTATCTCCATAACTAAACCAAGAACCACTTTTCTTAATCACATCATAATCGAACTCCCAAATCTAAAATTTCTCCACACCCTTAGAAACTCCTCTCCATACATAATATCAAACTCAGCTTGCCTAAATGGTGGAGCTACTTTATTCTTAACTACCTTTACTTTTACACGACTTCCTACCGCTTCATATCTCCTACTTTTTATTGGAGCACTTGCCTTTCTAATATCAACCCTTACAGAAGCATAAAATTTAAGAGCATTTCCACCTGTAGTCGTTTCAGGATTTCCAAACATAACTCCAATTTTCTCCCTTAGCTGATTAATAAAAATTACAGTACTTTTAGTTTTATGAATTGTTCCTGTTAATTTTTCTCAATGCTTGGGACATTAATCTAGCATGTAATCCCACCTTAGAATCTCCTATATCTCCCTCTATTTCAGCTTTTTGGTGTTAAAGCCGCAACAGAATCTACTACCACTAAATCCACAGCTCCTGAACGAATTAAATTATCTGCAATCTCAAAGCTTGTTCTCCATTATCTGCTGTGAAATTATCAAGTTTCTTCCAAATCAATTCCTAATTTTGCAGCATAATGTCTATCAAAAGCATGTTCCGCATCAATAAAAGCTGCTATACCTCCAGCCTTTTGAGCCTCTGCTATAGCATGAAGTGTAGCGTAGTCTTCCTGAGAGATTCTGGACCATAAATCTCTACAATTCTTCCTCTTGGATATCCTCCTACTCCTAAAGCGATATCAAAACCTAAAGACCCTGAAGGAATAAACTCTAGAGGGATCATCTACAGAATTATCTCCCACCTCATTACAGTACCTCTCCATAGGTCTTATCCATTTTTCTAAAACAAGACTCAATGCTTTCTTTTTTCTTCTATACTGCTCACATTACGATATTATTATTTCTCCAAAAATACAAATATTTTTCAGAATGTAAAATTAATTATTTTCATACAAAAACTATTATATTTTTGTTTCTAAGGAGATATTCATGTTTTTATTAATATGACATAAGAAATTATAAGATAATTTCACAACTAATCCAAAAATAAGAAATCCATTAGTTCAACATGTAAAAATAAAATCTTTTATTCATCACAAAAATACAAAAAGGCTTTATATTATTTAAACAAAAAGGTCCCATTCATTAACTGAATGAGACCTATCAAAAATAAAAACTGGCGGCGACCTACTCTCCCGCATTACTAGCAGTACCATCGGCGCTAGAGGGCTTAACTTGTGTTCGAATGGGAACAGGTGGGCCCCTCTGCTAAAAACCACCCTAAATTTTGTATATTAAAACATCAATATTATATTCCTAATTAATTTAATATCTAATTAAAACTATTAACTCCAAAAACATAATATTAAATTTTATTTTAGCGATAATAAACCCCACAAAGACAAAAACCTTCAAGTAACACTCTTCAAATGCTCAATTAGGCAATAAATCTACGGGTAATTAGTATTACTCGGCTATGATGTTACCACCTTTACACCTGTATAACCTATCAACGTGGTCATCTCCCACGACCCTGTAAAAGAAATCTCATCTTGTAGCGAGTTTCGCACTTTATATGCTTTCAGTGCTTATCTCTTCCAAACTTAGCTACTCAGCGGTGCAATCTGGCGGTACAACTGATACACCAGAGGTTTGTCTCAACTCGGTCCTCTCGTACCAGAGTCAACCCCACGCAAATTTCAACGCCCGCAATAGATAGAGACCGAACTGTCTCACGACGTTTCTGAACCCAGCTCGCATGTGCCACTTTAATGGGCGAACAGCCCAACCCTTTGGGACCTCTCCAGCCCCAGGATGTGACGAGCCGACATCGAGGTGCCGAACCTCCCCGTCGATGTGAGCTCTTGGGGAGACTAGCCTGTTATCCCTGGGTACCTTTTATCCTATGAGCGATGGCCCTTCCATACGGAACCACCGGATCACTATGTCCTGCTTTCGCACCTGATCGACTTGTGGTCTCACAGTCAAGCACCCTTATGCCATTACACTCTACGCACGGGATTTTACCGAAGCGTGCTGAGGGTACCTTGAAAAGCCTCCGTTACTCTTTTTGGAGCGACCACCCCAGTCAAACTACCCACCACGCAATGTCCTTCTTACTCTTATTCAGAAGTTAGGCTCCAAGTAAGCAAAGGGTGGTATTTCAACAACGGCTCCATCAACACTAGCGTGCCAACTTCACAGCCTCCCACCTATCCTACACATTACTTACTCCAAAGTCAATCGAAGTTATAGTAAAGGTTCATCAGGGTCTTTTCGTCCCATTGCGGGTAATCGGCATCTTCACCGATACTACAATTTCACTGAGCTCGTGGCTGAGACGGTGCCCAGATCGTTACACCATCTCGTGCAGGTCGGAACTTACCCGACAAGGAATTTCGCTCACCTTAGGACCGTTATAGTTACGGCCGCCGTTTTACTGGGGCTTCAGTCAATGCCTTCGCTTACGCTCAGCTACCTTCCTTAACCTTCCAGCACCGGGCAGGTGTCAGACCCTATACAGCATCTTTCGATTTAGCAGAGTCCTGTGTTTTTGATAAACAGTCGCCTGGGCCTCACTGCGGCCAACATCGCTGTTGGCGTCTCTTATTCCGAAGTTACGAGACTATTTTTGCCTGGTTCCTAGCCACGACTCACTCGAGCACCTTAGATTCTCTCCTCGACTACCTGTGTCGGTTTATGGTACGGGTTTGCTTCACTTCGGCTTTCTTGGATCCAGTTACTCTACAACAACTTCAGCCCGTAGGCTGAGGTCTTGACTATTCCGTCAGTCTCAGTAGTCTAGCTGAACCGTCCCCTTTATTCGTGAGCAAGTATGGGAATATTAACCCATTGTCCATCCACTCTCTCTCGGGTATGCGTTAGGTCCCGACTAACCCTCAGCTGATTAGTACGCTGAGGAACCCTTAGTCTTTCGGTGAGCAGGTTTCTCGCCTGCTTTATCGTTACTTATGCCTACATTTTCTTTTCTATAAGCTCCACACTACCCTCACAGTAATCAGCTTCTGCGCCGATAGAATGCTCCCCTACCCAACTTTCGCTGCCATAGCTTCGGTAATATGCTTATGCCGATTATTATCCATGCCAAACCGCCTCGACTAGTGAGCTGTTACGCACTCTTTAAATGAGATAGCTGCTTCCAAGCCAACATCCTAGCTTCTAAGGCAGTTTAACCGCGTTGCTTTCAACTTAGCATATATTTAGGGACCTTAGCTGTTGGTCTGGTTCTTTCCTCTCGGACATGGACCTTAGCACCCATGCCCCCTCACTGCTGATCAAAATTTAATAGCATCTCGGGTTTGTCCAGGAATTGGTAGGCGATGAAACCCCGCATCCAATCAGTAGCTCTACCTCTATTAAACTTAATCAACGCTGCACCTAAATGCATTTCGGGAGTACGAGCTATCTCCCAGTTTGATTGACGCTTCACCCCCTACCCACAGGTCATCCGAAGACTTTTCAACGTCAACCGGTTCGGTCCTCCACTCTGTGTTACCAAAGCTTCAACCTGCCCATGGGTAGATCACAGGTTTCGCGTCTAATCCCACTAACTCAACGCCCTATTCAGACTCGCTTTCGCTTCGGCTCCAGTACTTAATACACTCAAACCTCGCTAGTAAAATTAACTCGTAGGCTCATTGATGCAAAAGGCACGCCGTCACAGCTATTGCTGCTCCGACCGCTTGTAGGCGTACGGTTTCAGGTTCTATTTCACCCTTCTATTCGAAGTGCTTTTCACCTTTCCTTCACGGTACTTGTTCACTATCGGTCTTTCAGGAGTATTTGGCCTTGGAGGATGGTCCCCCATATTCAGACAGGATTTCACTGTCCCGCCCTACTCTTTATTCATCTATTTTATGCCTTTCATATACGGGGCTATCACCCTCTATAGCTACTCTTTCCAAAGCATTCTACTAAACATATATAAACATTTTTAGGCTAATCCGCTTTGCGCTCGCCACTACTTACGGAATCTCTTCGATTTCTTTTTCCTCCGGTACTTAGATGTTTCAGTTCTCCGGGTTCGCTCTACTACATGCATAATACATCTTCAATGTGTTGCTGCCCCATTCGGATATTTACGGATCATATCGTGTGCCAATCCCCTGTAAGATTTTCGCAGCTACTACGTCCTTCTGTCAGCCTCTGAAAGCCTAGGCATCCGCCATACGCCCTTAACGATTTCTTTCCTAATTTTATCATTTCAGCACTCGAAAAGTGCTAGGTTTTTCTCTTTAGTGATGTCTTTATCGTTAATGTCAATGATCTTTTATTCTTTACAATCAATCACATTTGATGTCATTACCATAAGGTAAAAGTGGAGAATAAGGGAGTCGAACCCTCGACCTCCTGCGTGCCAGGCAGGCGCTCTAGCTTTCACAGGCTAATTCCCCGCTAGTCATTAGTGGTCTCAGGGCAGGCTCGAACTGCCGACCTCTACATTATCGGTGTAGCGCTCTAACCAGCTGAGCTACGAGACCGCAGTATTTATCGCTTTTCTATTTATCTTATATTTATTTATACAATAAAAAGCAATCCTATCCCGTTATACTAATTCTAGGGGTTATACTTTCAATAACAACCAGTAAAAACCAAAGCTTTAAGCAAGCATATTTATAACTTAAAGTTACTCTAAATGAGATGTTCCAGCCGCACCTTCCGGTACGGCTACCTTTTGTTACGACTTAGCCCTAGTTACTTGTTTTACCCTAGGCAGCTCCTTTTTACGGCCACCGACTTCAGGTACCCCAAACTTCCATGGCTTGACGGGCGGTGTGTAGAAGGCCGGAACGTATTCACCGCGCCATGGCTGATGCGCGATTACTAGCGATTCCAGCTTCATAGAGTCGAGTTGCAGACTCCAATCCGAACTGAGATCAGCTTTTCGAGATTTGCATCACATCACCGTGTAGCGACCCTCTGTACTGACCATTGTATTCGTGTGTGGCCCAAGGCGTAAGGGGCCGTGATGATTTGATCGTCATCCCACATCTTTCCTCTCTCACTTGCGTGAGGCAGTCTCACTGGAGTCCCCAACTGAATGATGGCAACTAGTGACAGGGGGTTGCGCTCGTTGCAGGACTTAACCTAACACCTCACGGCACGAGCTGACGACAACCATGCAGCACCTTGAAAATTGTCCGAAGAAAAACCTATTTCTAAGTCTGTCAATTCCATTTAAGCCTTGGTGGTAAGGTTCCTCGCGTATCATCGAGATTAAACCACATAATCCACCGCTTGTGCGGGCCCCCGTCAATTCCTTTGAGTTTCCCTTGCGAGCGTACTCCAGGTGGCTAACTTATCACTTTCGCTTGGTCTCTGATCTCAAATAAAAACCAAAAACGAGTTAGCATCGTTTACAGCGTGGACTACCAGGGTATCTAATCCTGTTCGCTCCCCACGCTTTCGTCCCTCAGCGTCAGTAGTATCTTAGTAACCTGCCTTCGCAATTGGTGTTCTAAGTAATATCTATGCATTTCACCGCTACACTACTTATTCCAGCTACTTCAAATGCACTCACGATTAGCAGTATCAATGGCAATTCTACGGTTAAGCTGCAGGATTTCACCACTGACTTACCAACCCACCTACGGACCCTTTAAACCCAATAAAATCCGGATAACGCTTGCACCCTCCGTATTACCGCGCTGCTGGCACGAGAGTTAGCCGGTGCTTATTCATACGGTACCTTCAGCTACCCTCACGAGAGTAGGTTTATCCCCATATAAAAGAGAGTTTACAATCCATAGAACCTTCATCCTTCACGCGGGATGGCTGGATCAGGCTTCCACCCATTGTCCAATATTCCTCACTGCTGCCTCCCGCAGGAGTCTGCGGGCCGTGTCTCAGTCCCAGTGTGGGGATCACCCTCTCAGGCCCCCTAAAGATCATCGCCTTGGTGAGCCGTTACCTCACCAACTAGCTAATCTTGTGCGTGCCCATCCTTATCCGCCGTAACTTTCAATATCAAATGATGCCATTCAATATATTATAGGTATTAACCTGAATTTCTCCGGCTATCCCCTTTGATAAGGGTAGGTTACACATGTTCCGCACCCGTACGCCGCTCTCTCTAGTAGCAAGCTACCAAATACCGCTCGGCTTGCATGTGTTAGGGCCTCCTCGCTAGCGTTCATCCTGAGCCAGGATCAAACTCTCCATTGTATATCCTTCCTTTTTATTGCTCACTGCCAAAATTGACTACGCTCTGGTTTATTTCCTTACTTGGTCGTTGTTATTTCTATATCAATGATCTTCAATCTTACCTAATCAAAACTCATCCGTTTCGTTTGCGGTGAGTATAAATAATTTTTATTCTAACAAAATATTTTTGAAAATCACTTTTTAATTTTCTATCACCCTTTCTGAAAATATCTCTAACCTTCAAAATCAAAACTCCTGCTCCACAACCCTTAATCAGAATTGCAGACGAGCAAAAATAGAAAACTTATTCCATTATCCCCAAAATATTCTCTAAATATTTTTAACACAAGCAACAAAACACTGAGTGTCAAACATATTATAAATATTTAAAAATCTATATAAAAGTACTTTATGACAAATAAAAAGATGAAATACATAAATTAACAAACAATTTTCTTTAAAAATTATTATATCTCCTATTAACCATCTACTTGATATAATCATAATAATTGTACATATAAATCAAGTTAAAAACATATAATTTTATTTTCTGATGAAAATCTCATGCTTTTTCTCTATTATTTTTATAATACATCATTAATTAGCCCACTTATCTCTCTTACTTTCTTATAAAATCCATGTATCCTTTTTAATTATTAAAGAAAACCCAAAATTTTCTTTTGTATTTACAGCCCTATTTTCTCGTATTCCTCTATCATGGTAGGATTTATTTTTAGCGTAGGATGAGTTTTTCATCGCGTTCTCCATTTTTCATGGTAGGATTTATAATGGTAGTGATGAGTTTTTCATCGTTCCTCCATTTTTAATGGTGAAATTTTATTTTTAATGATAAGATTAATGAAAACTAACAGTATTTTTAATCAGTAAGGAGATAAAGGTATTTTTATGTATAAAGACACAAGAGGTTTTTCTTGCATCTGTACGAAATACTATCTCTTCCCCACTCTCTTCATTATTTTTCTACAAAAATATGGGCGGCAGGACATATCAAAGTGCATTTTTAATGGTCAGATAATTGATTTGATAGAATTTTTGCGGTCAGTATGAGGATATTCTCTACAAAGCTTTCGGTCGCACCTCATAGATGGAGCAAGTATTATCCTCATTAAGAAAAAACAAAGGGAGATTTTTGCAAGACCTTATCATTATCCTCATCTATACGGAGAAATTTTTGTTCAAAAATCAGCAGGTTTTCATTCGCAGATGCTTGGCAATTCTATCAATATCCTTCTCGTATAGAGACCCGGTCCTGTGGTTTTACAGCAGTTGGCACACTCCAAAACAATTGACTTCCTCAAAGACTTCTTCATGAGTATCTTGGCACCAAATAATCTAAATTCTTTGGTGGTTTTATTTTTAGTCCATCTAAGAATTTTCCTATGTTCTTTTTGTTTGGCTTTTGGCTTGTATAATAATCTAAATCCACTTGATATAAAATAAATTGCAAAAATAATCATTTTCTCTTTTTATCAGATATATATCCACAAGATAGATTTGTGGATTTTTCCAATCGAACATCATAGTTAGAAATTATACTATAAATGTAATAAGATTATTTAACGATTGTCATTTCATCAATCAAATGTTTTTGCTCCTGCATATTTATCAATAATCCAAAGCACGAAACGCGCATCTACATTGATAGTTTTTGCAGACCTGGCTCAAAGATGATATCTCCACTCAACGCCTCACTATTCCATCAAACGCAAGACCAATGAGATGCCCTTCTGCACTTAAGAATGAGGAGAACCGGAGTTACCTCCCGTGATATCATTATCAGACAAGAAGTTCACTGGTAAATAACCTTTTTGTCTTTATATTGTCCGTAATCTTTCTTTTTATAAAGCTCAAAAAGTCTTTGCGGTAGGTCAAACTCTTCATCACCTTTTTGTATTTTCGCAATCATACTTTTTAGGTCGGTATAATAATTGTCTTTTGCTTTAATTCCTGTGATAGTTTCTGTCTTTTCTACAGGAGTGTTCCTACCTTTCCGTAAGTTAATCTCATGGTGCTATTCGCATCAGGATAGAATTTTTCTCTGGGTGAGATTTTTCTAAGTCCATCTATAAATAATCTAGTGTTTTTCTCAAAATTTTCATCATCTTGAGCATATTTGGACGCAATCAAATGAGCTTCTTCTATCACCATAGCAGAGAATTTATAAAGCGGGTCAGCTTCTAATTTCTCTTTATTAGGATTGTTAATGGCTAAAACACTTTCTTTATTTGCAAAGATTGATTGAGCAGCCATTTGCACTAAATGTTCTATTTTAGTGTATTTAATCACTGGCAATTGATAACGAGCATCTACTTTTTGTGATAAACTTTTCAATAAATCTTTTAATAAATCTATTTCTACTGCTTGATGAAATCCATCATAGTCATTTTCTACCTCTGCTTCTAATTTTGCTCTCATTGCAGCTTGTCCATTAGCATCTTGAGAAGAAAAACTTTTTAATTTTTCTCCTAAAACATAGGGTTTCGTAGCATAAACAGACCTTCTAGAAATAATCTTAAATAGTTAAGTTCTACATTTCTCTCGTTAGTTTTAGCATAGTAATCTTATGTGATGAAAGTACATGTGCATAGGTATCTTTGTTTTCTGGCTTTTCTGCCCACTCTTGAAATACCTTTTTCTAGTTCTTTTTAGAATCAACAACCTTATTATTAATCACAGACTCTGATAGTCCCTGCTCTGTTTTTCCAATAGTTTGCAGTACTCAGAATATGAACTTGCGTAATTTAGTTTAATTTCTTGATTTTTATCCATATGTGGTTTCATGGCATCCATTGCTACTTTGGAAGCATCTACCCATGCTGGATAATCTTTGGCTAATCAATTTGCTCCAATTCCAAGAAGTTAGGTATCTGTTCGTTCTACCAGGGTAACCTACTATCATTGTAAAATCATTCGGCTGAATACCTTTCAGAGAAACAGGCAAATGATGTTTGAGGTTTTAGAGGGTATTATTTACGGAATACTCTGCAGGGTTTTCCTGAGCATCTCCATACACTCTAAATACAGCGAAATCTCCCGTGTGTCTTGGCCACTCCCAATTATCCGTATCTCCACCGAATTTCCCAATAGAACTTGTAGGCGTTCCTACTAATCTCACATCTCCTGTAATCTTGTAAACCAAGTAGTAAAACTCATTTCCATTAAAAGATTTTTGTAACCACAGTTTATATTTTCCGTTTTCATTATTTTTCAGCCTCAATAGCCTTAAATTCCTTGTTAATAACAGCTTGTCTTTTGTGCAGCAGACATATTATTATTCAGTTTAGCATTGATTCTTTCGGTAGCATCTCCCATTCTTACCAAAAATCTTACATAAAGATCTTTTGCATGGAGTTCTTCTTTCTTATTCATTGCCCAAAAACCATTCGTCAAAATGATCTTTCTCTGGCGTGGAGAGTGCAGCAATGGAACCATATCCGCAATGGTGATTCGTAAAGATAAGACCTTCTTTAGATACAATCTCTCCTGTACAAAAACCTCCAAAGCTCACAATGGCATCTTTTAAAGCTTGAATTATTCACTGCGTAGATTTCTTCGCGCGTCAGTTTCAGCCCTCTTTTTGCATATCTACGCCATTTAGACGCTTGATAAGCATCATGAGCCCACATTCCTTCATCTGCCTTTACTTGTATAAAACTCAAAGCAAATAGAAAATAATAAAAAATAGCTTTCTCATTTGATAAAATTTTAGTTAAAAATAATTTTCACAAAGTGCGAAGATATGAATAATAAGTGAAAAAGTGTATATTTCCTTCCTCTAAAATAGAAATATTTTATCAAAAACATTTTAGGCATGATTATTGATAGTATGAGAATAAGAAAAAGTGTAATATAATAAAGTTATTATCTTTGCACATCCTTATGTCTTTTTGTGGTACGATTATATTTTACAACTACAGATTGTACAATTAAAATTATATAGAATAAATACAATATACTAAATGAAGAAAATTATTAACTTTAGGAGCGTTAGCTGCAGTTTTTGCAATGAATGCAACTACTTATGTGGGAAGTGATGCAAAGTTTTTGTTCTACAGGTGCGTCAGTGTATAGGTGGAGATTGATGTTAGACTCAAATAAAGAAAACAAGTAGAAAACAAAGGCGATATCACCATTGTAGGAAATTACATAGACATGTACCAATAACACTGACAATGAAGGCAAGGAATTTGTCATGTATATGAGCTAAAGATTATGGACAGGTAAAAATATTACTCTGCATGGCTGATGCTACTGCAAGAATGACGGTACAAAGACCTGCTGCATCTAGTAACTACTTTGGAACAACTTATGAAACTAGTTATCCTTATGTAGATACGTAAATTATCTTATGAATTCTTTTTAATATGTCTACTAGTTTATTTAGAGGAGATTGTCAACTAAATACAATTTGTGCTAATAGATATAAGATGACCCTTACAAAATGGGATAACAATAAATTTACACCATGATGCCTTATTAAGCACTGATACTTTTTAAAGCAGGGTGACATTTTATAATCTTAATTTAGTAGAGGCTACTATGCGCTCTGTAATGAAAAGGTATCATTTTCATAAAGGAACTCCTTCTGGAAAAGTTTACTCAAGGACAGCAAAAAGGATTATCAACAGAGCAACAGAAAAGCAATTTACAAGTGCAAAAGTATAATACATGGATTACGAAACTATATGATGAAGAGTATCAATCTTATTTAGGATATGTTATACAGAAGATAGAATTTCATGCTAAAAATACCTACAGATTTGGTAACCCTTATACATCTAAATCTAGATTTATCTGCTTTTGATGGAGTTAATGCTTGGTTAAAAATATTGAATAATGGTGAAATCTCATACTATAAAAGACCGCAACAGGAACTTTTGATTAAAGATTTTATCAAAAAGAACCGATAGTTATGATGATGATTGGGGGCCGTTGTCGGGAACTATTAGTGGAAAAGTACAAAGTTATTCATCTCTAAATTTGATGGTACACAATGGACTGGAGATGAAGCACTCCCTTTATAAGACCTACAGAAACATTCCAATTATATTTTTCCAACATTAAACCCTACGGCATTAGAGGAACAAGTATGAATATAAAAGTAGATTTCAACGATAATCATAAAACTTTTTGATCATGTACCCTCTGCAAAAACAACTATTTCACCGGTCTCATGTAACCATGGGGACCGGGTTTAGATCGATGTCTACTTTTTCAGAACAGCAAATTTGGATTAGACTTCATCAATTAAAATTGTCATTAGCAAAAAGATAATACATTATTAGGAACATCATTTTTAGTAGGAAACAGCACTATACAAAGAATCAGGAACTAGCACTAGTGAAAAGCCTATCTTTATGTATGGAGTAAATACTAATGAAATAGCTTACGACAGTAGAAATTAATGGATTTAATAGTTTATCTTATGTAGGAAACCATTAGGAGTTGGATTTAATAATTTAACGCATGGTGAAACTTATCAATTGGCATTCAATTATATACGAAGGTAGTATTCAATGAAGTTACCTTCTGAATTTTCTTTATTAGATACCAAAACGGAAAGAGGTAACGAATAGATCCTTCTAAAACATATAATTTTATCGCAGATGAAGATATAGCAAAGCGTTTTGTAGTATATTGGAAACAAGCTCCTAAGTCTAAAAAGAAGAAGACCGCAAGCAGGAAGCAAAACTCCAGAAACTGTAAAACCAAGCAATATAGCAAATAGTTCTTCACAAAATACGGTTATATATGAAGAGACCGAAAAAGGCAAAATAAGATTTGAGAATATATAGTAATAAAGCTGATATACAAGTATATAATGTATCTGGAAGATTAGTATATGCTACCACAGATGTTACTACAAATACTGATTATACTATCAATGTAAAAGCTCCTGGTATGTAGTAGTAAAAGTAACTTACCAAAATGGAGAAGCAGAACTCTCAAGTTTATCAAGCAAATAGTACAAGTTTACGAAAAATTGAAGTATATATTATTTATAGGGATATTTTTCCTCAGAATGCCTGTAATGCCTATCATGGAAGGTAAAGGTGTGTATTACTGAGCTTGAAGGGGAGAAAAAGATGATGGTATTTCTCCTCACTACTACTCCTGCTCCTACTCCCTACGAATACAGGAGGCTTTTGAATCACAACTGTAGTCGGTGGTAAAGGTCCTAGCTAGGATTAGGAAACTAGAAGTTCTCTATAGATATGCATGAGCGCACTTCCCATGATAGTAGCATTCTTACTTGTTATAGGATATACTATAATGAAAAGAAATAAAAGAATTACAAATTCATGAAAGATAAAAACTCATAGAAAATTCTATGAGTATTATCTGGGTTATAAATAATTTTATCATTACAGTTTTAAGCATAGAAAACTTACGCTCAATTTAATATCTCAATAGAGGTTTCTAAAGATTTTACAGAAAAAGAAGTGATGATTTATACACTTAATGGTTCTAAAGATATCTATACTGCCCAAGAGAGAGACGAAATGGATAGTGCAATTCTTCCTATAAAGGAATGCTCAAAGCATATTTTCCTAAAAGTAATCGTTCCACAAATTTTATTTCTGAGAATAGAAATATAGAAATAAAACTTAATGCAAAAAGCAAATGAGTCTTTGAGTGTGAATTTCTAGCGATGAAGCTAATAAATCATGGAATCATTATTTATTATCAAAAGATAAAATAGAGCATATTTTACCTGGTTGAAACAGATTAGAAAATTTTACGAAAATCAATCTGATTTTGGTGAGCATTAAATGAAGAAATACTGAAACAATAGAAAACAATGCAGAGGAAAAACTCTTTCATAGCATTTTATAAAGAACAGCAAATACGCCTCCGAGAATCCCGCTTATAGATTTTCTTTTCAGGCTTATGAAGATAATTCAATTCAGGTGAGCTATTAGAAAGCTCTATCGCTGTAAGACCTGTGCTTATCAATTTCCTTAAAAAGTACCCTCACGAAAATCTAATACCAGAAGTTGATAAATTACTGATAATCTAAATTTAGAACCCAAGAGGACAAACTATTTTTAGAGTTGTTAAATATTTTTGACATTTATGGACTAAAAAGCAGAAAAAGAAAGATATTACAGCATCAGCACTTACTTGTGAAATTAACCAAAATCTAAAACAGCATTAAATCTATTAAAAACACAGAGATAGGTGCTACTTTTGAAGATTATACTTTTGACGACTCATGCCAAAACACAAAAGCCAAAAACTAAGCGGAATAAAAGCGAATAAGAAAGTAGTTTTATTTGGTCTTCTACTTGTTCGCATTGTCATCTGAACTTCCTATTATATTAGAAAAATTATTCCTTCTAAAAAGCAAAAAGGAATCGAGGTAGTAGCTATTTTCTTTTAGATTCTGACCAAAAATCCTATGAAGACAAAACAAATTCCTTTTACCATGGATTAATGATTCAGAAATTAAAGAGGTTGGAAAAGTAAAGCTGCTGAAGTTTACTAAATATTCACGGAACACCTACTTATTATATATTAGATAAAGACAATAAAATCATAGAAAAACCAAGAAACTTTTCTGAATTTTTATCATCAACAATCTAAAATAAATTTGGTAATAAAAGAAATAATTTTATCTTTGCATCAAATCAATGGCGAGGTAGCTCAGGTGGTTAGGCGTTGGATTCATAACCCAAAGGTCACGGGTTCCAAGTCCCGTCTTTCGCCATAACCCATGCAATTGACACTCTTTTAGAGTGTCTATGCCTAAAGCCTTTTAATACTAATACAAATTATATAATAACAAACATATTCATTAACAATAGTAACCTATAGTAAAAAGTAACTTCCCAAAAATTTTGAGAAGCTATTCTTTATATTCTATAAATCGTATAATGTTATTTTTCAAATAAGCATCTACTTCATCTGCATTCATATTTTTCTTTCAAAAATACTAAGCTCCTGTTTTAGGAGATTTTACCATTTTACTACTTTTCGTCATCTAGATGAACCATCTTTTAGGGATGCTACTACTGCCATACGTTAACCTTTATTAAAATTATTTAACTCCTTATGAACAGTATACTTTTTAAGAACAGGATTGTATTTCTTAAGCTCCAAACGCCCGTAGTGTTCTCTTCTTATTTTTGGTAGTAATGTAACGAGACATTCCTGCCAATCCACTTTCTTTTATGCTCTGTGCATTCAAGAATTACTTGAACTCTATTTCCTTTTTAGCCATTTCTTAATTATTTAATAAATCCGTTTCATTGCTCTCTCTAAAGCTTTTCTTCAATCCCTATCTTGTTGATAACTTCCTCAATCCGTGAGCTGACACTTTTTAAGGTAATGTGTCTATCTTGCTCAGGAAGATAAAATTTCTTCTCTAGAAGATTAATTTCAAATCTTCTTTTCGTCTTGTTAGTTAGCGTGAGACACATGGTTTCCCACCATTGCACGCTTCCTGTAATTTGACAAATTTACTTGACATATCATATGCTCTAATAATTATTTTCTATACCTTAATTCTGCAAAAGAAACAATCTATATATAGACTTTTTATGATGTTTATCAATTTTTAGTCTAAAAATTAAAAATCACAAACCCAAAAATTAAAACATACTTATTTTAGAAAAACACTTCCTATTTTAACATAAATACTTCCTTGATACAATTTTATATTAGCTGTTAATGCTGTTTTTGTCCGTATGAAGTTTGGCTCAGAATCTCTCCTCTCGCATCTATATGAGCAGAAAGTACCACTATTAGCCGCTATCGAGCAATTTCTCTTCTTGTTTCTATCGCTCGGAGTCTTGCATAAGCCAACAATTGCTTATGTCCTTGAGAAACTCCCCCACCAAGAATCATTCGTCATAATCGCCAAGAAATTAGCCCTTTTTAACATATTCTGTAACAAAAATTCCATAATAGATTCATAGCAATGATAGGTGCTGGTTTCTCCTTGCTGATGGAATTAAGAAATATCTTTCTATCTTTATCCCTTCCCAAGATGTTACTGCCCCTCCAAAATTCAACATAGCATCACCTAGAAGAGGCTTCAAAACATTCATGTATGGGAAAATCTCACCCTGGAACTAATTTACCTTTATGATAAATTTCAAATTTTTGATAAGGAATAATTTGCATCGTTGAATTATAATGATCAATCCAAAATTCATGCTGAGAGATAATATGTTGAAGCCTCTGTTTTTCTCACTTCTATAAATATTATAAGTAGAAACTCCCCCTACAAAATTGATTTTCTGATGGTTCATTAAAAATTTTGAACCAAATGAATAGATTGGCTATGATGAAAACACCTTCTCGGAAAGTCCACCTGAACCAAATGCTGTCTCAGGAGCGATATAATAATCTATTTTCTCTGAAGAGTTTTGAGCAAACCAATAACTCTTGTACAATTTGGTAAAACTATCTTTTTGATATTTTTCAGTATATGGATCAAGGTTAGGTTGTAACATCATCACCTTTACTTGCCCCATAGATTTTTCATTAAAATCTTTCATATTTTAGAAAAGAAAAAGCATTGGAATGATGATAATTCCAAATATCATTACAAAATATCCTATAAATCTTTTTGAATACTGAAAAGCCTCAATGCTCTAAAACCTAGAATATCAAACATTCATCTGAGAATCCAAAAACTCCCCAGTAGCTCAAAAGTATCATACCACTGAATCAATCGGATAATCCCGCAAAAGACATTTCCTAAATTTAACCAAGGCATACAAATTCCCATTCCATATGGAATTTCAAAACACATCCATACCGCCACACTAAACTTATTGATAGTTTTTGATGAACCAATAATAAAACTGAAATGTAGGACATTAATAATGAATTAACCAAAACAGGAAAACCACACCGCCATCAGAGCTGGACCGCCATCGAGGTTTGAGCATAATAGGGCTTCAACCCGTCGTAACGGTATTCTCAAACCATAAAAGGCGAATGCTGAACACCCATCACCCAACCTTTCTAACAACATATCTTGAGAAACAAAATGACGCAAACAACAAAGGACACGATGCTACAAATATATATGGAACACCATAGAGGCCAAGAAATGAGACAATACCGACATAATGTCGCATATAGTTTTCATAAATCAATGTACAGCAAAATTAAAAATTTTCTACAAATTCTAATAAAAAGAGGAACCACCTTTTATCAGTGGTTCTCTTTTACTTTTCGTCGGAGGAAATCACTCATCACATTTTGGAATTTGTTCTTGTTTGAGACTTTTGGAGAATCCACTTTCGACCACTTTCCCATTCCTTGCCAAACTAATCTCACCTGTTTCAGCATCTATAAAATCAAAACTACTAATGTTCCCCAAAAGTATATTCTTTAGAAAAGTTCTTCCGATGCCTATTCCTCCGCAAACCATCTACTAACTACCAAAATCACACTCGGAAGTAATGTAATTATCTCTAACTATTTTATGACTGCTTTTATCTCAATTTTCAAATCCCTGGTGTATCTGATGAATGAATATTTTTAATGCTACTGTCTATTTAACTACTCCCAACACCTCTACTTTTGGTCAATACTCGTTCAAATTTAATTCTCCTAAGCTTTGAAATTTGATAACTCTTATATTGAGAGAAAAATCTACATTCTTATCATAATCAAGAAACTACTCTAACGGACCACATGATGCTATAAGAAATAGTGTCAGAATAAACAACTGCAATGTATGTCTTATCTTAACCATATATTTTATTTTTGTTTATTAAAAATTATATCTACTTTGTTGTTAAGTATGAGTTAAATAATGAGCCAAATCTTCTTTCAAAAATACAAAATTCTCTATGAGTTATGTCTTTCGTTATTTTGATGTTAATTACTAAAATTATATTTTCTAATGTTTAATCCTTATCAGAGTTTACAGCCCCAAAATTTCTACTTCATCTCCCCGACACTACAAAAGTAGACTCTACAAAACTTATTCAACTTACAAAAGATAATGTTTTTCGAAAAGAAATGTAGAACCAGAACTTCTTTGGCTTAAAGATATTTTACCTCAAAAAGCCGTGTTTTAGATGTTGGAGCTGGAGTGGGAATTATGTTTATTATTTAGATTATATACTTTTTGCAGTATTTTCCGCCTTTTGAACCGAATAAAAATTATACACAACTCATTATTCCTAAAATAAGTACGAACCTCTTTTGCCCTATCTGATAAAACAAAACAGAAACCTCAACTCTTTCTCTTTCCTATCATTGATACTCGAAGAATTGTTTGAGCCACTTTTAAAAGAAATTTCTCCAGAAAATGAATATGCAAAATATATTCTCATCAATCTATGCGATTAGATGATTGGATAATCCGAAAGAAATCTCTCGTTTAGACTTTATCAAAATAGATAATATGGGTCAAGAACTAAACTTGTTAAATGGAGCTAAAAGAAACTATAAACCATTACAAACCAACACTCTATGATAAAGATAGAGCAAAGAGACTCCATCAAGAAAACATCTGCGAAATTGTATCTAAAATAAAAATTTAGGCTACATTGCTCATTATTTATAACGGAGAAAATTCTGCCTTTGAAATTCTAACTACTGACGATTTTAACCCAACAAAATACTATCTCGCAAAGATGATAGCCCGATATATTAAAAACTTCATCTTCTTTACTGACAATGACGTTATTGTAAGACAAGAGGAATAAAATACTCTCTGATAGGATATTTAGGATTTTTATTAGAGACTTTTGCCACCCCTCTTTATTTTTCCTTACGACACTGAGAATTTTATGGCAAATTAAGATTCATATTTCCAATGGCTGAGATGCTTGCACCTCATCTGTGGTTTTTGGGATTTCCTTTTCTAATGTTAAATGCTCAAACCCAAAAGATGGGAAAACATCAAAATATAGCTTTCAGCTCTCCTTTACTAGGAATTTTTAATTTAATTTTATCATTTTACAATATTTTTATTTTCTGATTTTTCACTTTAGTTTCCTAATCTCAAACATAGTGAAAGCTGGAATGCTAAATTCTTAATTTTGGCCCTAATACTATCTATTTCTGCTTGGTTCTGAACAAATATGTCCAATTATAAACGAATCGCTATTCCAAACATCTTTTGAAAATCTTTTTCCAAAAATTGCCAATATTGTAGCTTTTTCAGTCTTTATTGGAATCCTGAAAAATCTGGGCTTTATTTCTATTCATCAGCTTCTTTTGTGGCTATGCTCGGTTATTTTCTATACAACAATAGATTAGAAAAATTCATTTTGATTTTAATATAGAGTATTTTTAAACAAAATCAACTTTTAGCACCAGATTTTAATATATATAGTGGGATTTTTAGGAATATAGGTAGTTTTTGACCCTAAAATATACTTAAATGTGATGATTAGTGAATACATTAGTTTTGGAACAAAACGGCCTGTATAGCAATATTTACTCCATCGTGGCACTCTATTAATATCCCACAAATGGGACTCTACAATATCTCTGCCCGATGATTAACAAACATCTATACCGAAAATACACTTCTATGAACTTGATCTAGTCTTCAAAAAACTTATTAAGTTTATTTTTCTTGGGATTTATTTTATTTTCATGCATTATCGTGGGCTTCCGTTTCTGACTCACTTTTATGAAAAATGAATTTTACTCCAACAGTCCGAACCTATCCTATGGATTATCGGTTGCACCATACTATTTGATTTGGCTACAGGATTTAACAGCCATATTATTTCACTATCCAGATTCTATAAATACAATACTCTTTTTCATGCTAATTTTAGCATGTCTAACAATTTAGCTAAACTCTATTTTTGATTTATACTGATTTTAGGAATTTTGGAATCGCAATAGCTTATGCCACTGCTCTGACCTCTTTCAATCTCGTTAAAATCATCTTTAATTATCATCATTTCAAAGTATTTCCCTTTCTTGGCCTATGCTTTTGGGCTGTATTTTTATGCAGCATATCTATTTGGTATTGTTTATCTCTACCCTAATTTTCCAACACCAACTTGTTAATCTAATCTACAAAACCTACATTAATTTTAGTACTTGTTTTTGTTGGAAATCATTTCTGAAAATTTATCCAACAAGACAATATTTAGATAAAATAAAAGAAATAAAGGTAATATTAAAAATTACCGCTAGCACTAAAAACAGCATTATGAAAAACTAGCCCTTTGTAATTCCTCTATTTTAATCATACCTTCATAAGTAGAAATCACATTTTTCATCAATAAAAGTCCAAAACGGATGGCGGGAACTCTCTACCAGCCCATTCATACGCTACTTGATGAAGTCCTGAAGAACCATTAGAAATAAACTCATATCATTTCCCTAAAAACAATATCTATATTTTCAGGATTAATACTGACAAAATATACTTTGTCCCAAAACTCTACTGGTAATTTTTCAAATTTCCGTTTCTGAATATGACACACTCCACACTAATCCGTGGAAAACGAAAACCACTACGGGTTTCATATTTTTCCACGGAGATGTTCTACCTTTCTAGTGTATTTATACTAATTTGAGCTTTTCCAAAATGAAAAACAAGCATTATAAAAAGTATTTTTAGTTTTTATTCATTTTTATTTAATTGTAACCAACCTCAAGAATCTCTTATTCCTTTGTAGAGAGGCATAACCATAGTTGTATCAAAAAGTATATCCATTAGGATTATTTACCACATCATCCTTATTTTTATCAAAAGGATCGAACGGTCTCAAAAATAGGATTTTTAGGTTTGAAATTAATATGTTTTAATTCCTCCATAGATTTCAAATTTTTAGCTATTTTCTTCGATGCTTTGATATTTGCGATAGAATACCATGGTGAATATTCAGGTCTAAAGTCATTTTCATCTACGGATAACTCATTGGTCCATAAATCTTGCCCCGTTAAATCCACCATGAAATCATCAGTAATTGTATAACCAACAGAATAAACTCCACTCCATTTAGGAGCGTGAAGTTGTCTAATTTCTTTTCCCCATCTTGTATCTCTAAAGCACATCCATATAAGTAGCACCTAACGACATCTTAAATCTCTTACCTAAACTCCAATCTATATTGGTAGATATTCATCTACTGCACTTAACCATTAAGATTTTTATAGAGAGATCTTATCTTGAATCTGTTTCAAAATCACCCACAATTTTATTACTAAAATGAGAATAAAAATATAGATGTTATCAAAATTCAAATAACCATTTCCAGCAACCACTTATAGACATGATTTACATTAAAATTGATTTGATTTTTCTGGCTCAATTCTTCCTCAATCACTATTACTTGTCTGGAGCTCGTCAATGCAGAATGATCTTCCGTAAAAAGGTTAACCACTCGGAAAGCCTGTTCCAAAACTCTGTTCTAATATGATGTCTCATTATGTGTTTTCCATGCAACTCTCGGAGAATGAATCCTTTATGGTTTTTATCATAATCAAAACGATATACCTAACAATAAAGTATTACGCTCTCCTAATTTCCATTGGTCTTGTATAAATACTCGCAACAAATATTTTTGAGGTTGATTAACTCTCACCATCCGCAGAAAAGTGTCACTGAATTGTCATCATAGTAAGTATAACGGAATCCAGAACCAATAAGCAAGTCATGATTTCCAAACGTGGGATTCCAATATGCTTGACCAAAAGCTACACTTTGTTTTGCCTTATAAACTCTATCTCCGTAAAAAGAATCTGAAAAATGATGGTTATACGAAAATGTGTAAAAATCCTTTTCCTTCAATGGTAACTCGATATGTCTCAGTGCCTCAAAACGGTTAGTGTAAATGCTTTCACAAACCTCATCAGTACCACGATAAGAGTGGATTCCATTGCATCTCCTCCTGCACGACCCTCATGCACATATCTCAATGCTACAGAAGCTTGCCTTTCCTTCTTTCTTTGAAAATCTACGTTGACCGATAGTCTTCTGCAAAGTAATATCCAAGTGAAGTTATCATTAGTATTGTAATCTACTCTATTATTACATAAAAAGCGATTAACGCTAATAATGATGAAACTTTTGCACTAAAATTAAATTTCAGCTCCTACATCAGCATTAAGTTCAGCCCAAGTGAGTTTCCACTATACATCCGCTGTAAATTTAGGTGTGACAGACACATGTTTTAGTAATAATATCATCATCCCACCCATTGCTTCAGGAACCATATAGTGAAGACGCATGGGACCTTTCACCACTTCTATCCTATCTATCAAAGCGTTGGGAATCCCACTCAATCCATACACGGTAGATAATGAACTTACGATGGGCATACCATCTATTAAAACCATCGTATAAGGACCATCTAATCCATTTATTTTAATGTCTGAAGTTCCACAAACCGAACAATGAATCTGAGGGCCTCACTCCATTAATCATCGCTACTGCTTCTATTAAATTCGTAGGATGAAAAATTTAGGAGTATAGATTTCTACAGGCACAGGACCTTTGAGATTTGCCTACCGTTTTCATCGTCCCTGTCATCACTAATTCATCTATATCCTTCTGTTTTACATTTAGAATCTATTTGAGCATTCATCACTCACATACAATGCCGATAAAGGCACTGAATTGTCGTCCATTCATATTTATTCTATTTTCAAATTTAAAAGTTAGCAAATCTAATAATTTTATTTCAACAAACAAATTTTTATTTAGAATTATTTTAAATTACGCGGTGTTTTCTATCTATTTCTTATTATACATAATACATTTGTAACACATATAATTTTGTAATATCATGAAAAAGAAACTAATGAAATCATTATTAGCTATTGCACTTTTAGCTTATAAATGCAAATGCTACAGCTACTAAAGAACCTGAATTTGTAGGAGAAACTATTTTTGGTGAAGACAGACAATTCTGTCACTCGTCTTGAAAAACATCTACCCAAAGCAGCAGAGTAGCATCTGCAGGACTCACTAACTAGGTATTGGTAAATATAGAGAAACAAAGTCCAAATAGAAGAGGACGTTGTGCTAATATCCAAGTTTAGCAAAATGATAATGTTTTATTTTATTGCTAGAAAGTATTTGATAATGCTACAGATCCTCTTGCTGTTATCAAAATATCCAAATTTGAACTCTAAGAAAAATTTCCTGCCGAGCAGAGTTAAATTCTGTAAGTAGTCTTGGAGGTACAGTTAGAGAGGAAACAATTTAGAATATGTTCCTTTTGGTGGAGAAAAATACGGAACAAGTCTCTTATTTAGTTAAATTATCCGTGTAGCTAAACCTAGCGTGAGTACGGTATTATTGTGTTAAACCCTAATAATTTAGATCAGAAACACAACCGCTAGTTTCTTCGTTTTGCAATCACAAGAGTCAGAAACCACCTAACCCATAAAGTCGTTAGGATTTCTATTTTCTAATAACCTACCTACATTTCTTTTTCAGGAATAAACCTGTGAGCTGATTTTTCACATTGGATGATTTCTTCTGGCGTTCCTTCAAAAATACTTTGTCCACCATGCTTTGCCTCCTTCAGGACCTATATCTATAATATGATCTGCCAATTTATCACATCCATGTTGTAGCTCAATAATGAAGGATACCAACTCCACCAACTGATTTATGGCATCCATCAATATTTTCACATCTTTCAAAATAGTAGCCCTGTCGCAGGTTCATCTAAAATATAGCGTGCTACCTGTCTTGTTTTTGGAAAGTTCTGCAGCTAATTTTTATTCTCTGTGCCTCTCCTCCTGACAGCGTCGTCGTGATTGTTAACCCAATGTAATATATCCTCCTAAAGCCTACATCTTTTCAGTGTGCTTATTATAAATTTTAGGCATAGGTTGAAAAACTCGGCAGCTTCGTAATCATTTCTAAAATATCAGAGATAGATTTTCCTTTAGTAGTGACTTCCAAGAGCTCTCTATTAAAGCGTTTTCCAGTCACAAGCCTCACAATGAACATAAACACCTGGCAAAAATTCATTTCTATTACCTTTTAGGCCCCACCTTGGCAAACTTTCCACATCTTCCACCTTTGGACATTGAAAGAAAATCTCCCGGACTTATAACTCTAGTTTTACTTTCAGGAAGTTCCGCAGATTTGAATATCTGGACTCCCGTATAAGTTGCAGGATTAGAACGAGGAGTCCGTCCTATTGGTGCTGATCTACATCTACCACTACATCTATAAATTCTAACTCCTCAATACTTTGATAAGGCAAAGGTTCTTGAACTACGATAAAATGCTTGTTAAGAATAGGATAAAGTGTCCCATTGATTAATGACGACTTTCCCACTTCCAGGAGATACCGTCACATTACAACTAACTTTCCTAATGGAGATTCGATCTACATTTTCAAATTATTTCCTGATGCTCCTTCAGCGATAAAATTTCCATTTCCATCTCTTCTTTTAGAAGATATTTTTATAGACCTTTCGGCCTGTAAGATAATCCGCTGGTAATTGCTTTAGCTTTTATCAAACTCCTTTTGGAGAACCTTTGCTAAACACCTCCTCCATGCTTCCTTACGCCAGCATGGACAATATCTAAAACCTCACAGCTTCTAAAATCGTATCTTTGTCATGCTCCACTACCAGTACCTCGAATTGCAAACTCCTTTAAATTTTTCTAGAGAATTAATCAATCTCATTATCTCGTTGGTGAAGTCCAACGCTCGGCTCATCAAAGAATATAAAGGGACATTAACCACCTGCGAACCACTCAGCGTCGCCAAACGGATTCTTTTGAGACTCACCACCTGATAATGTCCAACCCGAACTTCTGCTGAGACTAAGGTATTCCAAGCCTACATCTAATAAAAATTGCCAATCTTGTTCTATTTCTTTGAAATCTCATGAGCAACCATTTTGATCTCCCTAAATCTCTAATCTCTTTGAGCCAATCTTTTAATTCCAAAAGACTCATTGCATTAACCTCAGCAATGCTCTGCAATTTTGAATGCTAAACCTCTCGAGCGAAGCCTCGCCTTTCGTACTTGGACAAATTTCTTCTTTAGCAAAATCCCTTTCTTATTTGAGTGGCACCATGATTTTCCTTATCTTCACAACTTTTTCCAAATAAGGCACTAACCGCTCAAAATTTATTTTATATATAGAAATTCCTGCATTGTTTTAGATCTCGTTCAAATTCTCTTTTGCAACCATATATAATCCAATGCCTCTTTGGGAAATATCCTGATATGAAAGTTTTTCAAATCTGACCCAAAACCTCTAATATAGTTTACTAATTTGAGACAAAACCCATTTACTACTAAACTTATGAGCTTCCAACGGCACACACACCCTGGCTAATAGATAATTTAGGATCTAAGCTACAAATATTCAGGATTAGTTCTTCTTAGCGATTCCCAATCCTTTGCTAAGTATCACAAACTCTCCCTTTGGTGAATTAAAAGAAAAAGTATTTAATTCTTGGAATAGGCAATGCTTTCCCAGTGCTAATATCCATCAAATCCTTAGAAAAATATTGAAACTCATCAGCTCGCTCTGAATCATCACTACCCATCCCCATTTGCCAAAAGCTGTTTTCCAATGATTTTGCCATTCTCATTTCAGACGCTGCATCCCCACTATCCATCGGTCGATCACCACTTCTATATCATGCACTTTATGCGATCAGGTTTTCAAATCATACTCTATATCTTGTAAAACTCCATCTATCCTTGTTTGTCCATACCCCTGCCAGCTGAATGACTAATTCGTGATTAATGTCCTTTCCTTCCCCCAACTACTGCAAGAAGCAAAACTTTCTCATCTTTGTAATTCTTCTGGATACTTTCCAGAATCTGCTCTTCAGTAGCTACCATCTGCTCCTGTTCTCCAACGAGTAAGCATCTGAAACACGAGCAAGCAGCCTAAGAAAGTCATAGCTCCGTAACCGTCCCTACAGTAGAGCGAGGATTTTGTTGTAGTTTTCTGCTCTATAGCGACTACTGGAGAAAGCCCTTCTATTTTATCTACATCGTAAGCGTCTAACTCAAATTGCCTTTCAGCAGAAGCCGAAAAGGTTTCTATATACCTCCTCTGTCCCTCTGCGAAAATAGTATCAAAAGCCAATGAAGAATTTTCAGAACCTGGAAAGACCTGCAATCACCACCAACTCATTTCTAGATTTTTCACATCTCTATATATAGATTATGTCTCCCTTGCTCCGTAGACTTCTGTGTATTCTCTCTCTATTTGTAATATCTTGACTTTTGGAGGCATTCTTCGAAAATATTAAATATCGCAATTTACTGAAAATTTTATAATTTCTTTTTCCAAAACTAACTTTTTATCTTAATCTATACTTTCATCTCTAAAAATGAATATTTTTATTATTTAGTTTTTATCCTGGATGACCTATTCCCTTTTGGAATAGGCTCTTTTCTTACCATGTTTACAATTCTATCCTCTGACTTTTTATAATGTTTATCTCCTTCTTTAACATCAAAAGCTACATAAAAAGCATCTACATTCGTTAGTGGTGCAAAAAGCACATGGAAGTACCCTGGAGAAGGAGGGTCTTTTTGTTTTCACTTGGGTTAATCATATACTTCTCCGTTGATTTTGTTCTCCATGTCAGTTTGCCCAACTCAAGAAAAATCTTTGATTTTTGACTATACCCACCAATCAATTCCTGAGTTACCCTTTATCTTTCAAATACGTGTGAAAAGCATCAGCAATAGCTACACCTGCCAAATCAGCAATATTTTCGCGCACTGTAAATACTCCATTCACAAAAATCTTTACTGGTTCATATTTACTAAACTGATCTGCGACTGCTTAACTTTAACTTCAAAATTTTGCTATCTTCTTCTGTCCACGAATTATTTAAATTTACATCCACTCGGGAAACGAGGCTCCTCCATCATCAAATCCATGAGCGATTTACGCCCTATCCACAGCGCAAATTCCTCCAAAATTAACTGCTGGGTCTGCCTTGAAATCAAAAAGTAGACTTGTAAAATAGCTACTGGAAATACAATTTCGTTATTTAATGAGCTGCTGTGGCATTTACCGTTTGTGGCCTCATTCCCCATTGGTTTATCCACTGGTTTTCTATTTTTTCTAATAACTTTCATAATCATTTGATATTTTCAGATTAGAATGGTACCATGTTTTAGACTCTATCTTTAATTTGAATAATCTTGTTATCTGGATAGGCTATTTTAACATTAAATTTACTTAATTTCTCCAACGCCTTTTCTTTAGTTACTGACATCAATCCAAATTATTGATATGCTGGCGATAAGTTTTAAATAATCAGTATTACCTCCATTTCTTTCAACTACGGAGAAAAATATCTTTCTGTTATAAATCTTCAAACGCCTCACTAATCTACCATTGATCAGACTTAAGCCTCTTTATCCATCGGTCTCTGTACTTGTTGTCATAGAGATACTGTCCATAAAATACAAACTCAAATCATCAAGACGCTTCAATTCAAATAAGCTGTATTATCACAAACCAAATGTACTTTCAAATAATCTTTTATCAGTTCTAAATTATTAGGATTAATAAATTTATCTAAATTCTCATGTCTTTCAACTCCCCAATAATTACTCTATCTATTTACTCCAGCTCCTTTAAGATAATTCACAAATTAATATTCTTACTAATTTTCGCTAATTCTTCCATAGTTTTTGGGATTATAACATAGCATCGTCCTTCTTCATTAGTAAGGTAAGTTTTATAAAACTTTTTCAAAACTACAACTCTTTGTGCTTTTCAGTTGCATTTTTTCTCTCCTATAATTTCTAACAAAGAACACATATTTCGTATATTCATTAAGAGTTTTACGATTATCCTCATTCTCTTTTGATAATAATCTTACCATCCAAGAAGATGCCGAACTTAAATACACTGCATTCATCTTAGGAATTTTCAAATCCCCACTAATACCCCAATCAAACCAAGATTATTTTCTTCTTTCACCGCTTCTAAGATACTTTTGAAAGATCTTTCATGTTTTGATCGCGTCTATTTTGCCAAATCCCCTTTAATTGGTTTATTCCATCTGCGTACGCTTATCCATATCCATGTAAGTTGCATACAAATCCTGAATCTTTGACCTTCTGTTCCTTTCTCGTATTTTTCAATGCAAGAATATTTTTTAAGATAGAAAGAGAATTTTCATCTGTTTTCTCTCTCAACTCATTAAAGACCCCAAGATTGTATCTTAACGGGATAACCGCCATTTTCATCCAACCACCATTAACATAATTATAAAAATCATCTTGTGGTCTTACAGACTTGTCCATAAATTCATACTGATTCCATGGTCATGCTGATGCTCTTTTATCATTTTCACTTCTTCTTGCAAGGTAAATCATTCTTTACTACTTTCTGTGTAGAACAGATTGTAAAAAAACGCTCCTGCTCTTTGAGAAATTCTAATGTTGAAATTTTCATTTTACTCTAAATATTTGGTTGTTTATTATTTTTATAAAGATTAAAAACATGTCTATCTGCACGATAGAACTTCTCGCAATGGAGACTTTCTCACATGCCTAAACCTAAGCCTTCCACCAAAAACTCTATATTCCTCAATATCTTCTAATGGTATAAATCTTTTCACTGTAAATGCTTCTTACTCAGCTGAAGATATTGCCCCAAAGTAATCACATCTGTTTAACTGTCCTCAATAGTCTAGCTTCATCCCTTTTCTTCACCCCAACCCCAGCATTATTCCTGTTTTTTGTTCGCCTCTGTCCTGAATCTTTGTATGTTTCAGTACTGTCTAAACTCTTTCATATTTCGCCTGGATTCTCACCTCTAGTCAATCTTTTCACTGTTTCTGTATTGTGAAATCCTTCTGGAGCAACCTCTACCACCCTATCAATATGCTTTGTTATTTCATGAAAATCACAGATAAAGAGTTTCAATGTCGTTCCTGTGTGCGATTCTTCTCCTGCATTCTGTTTCCATGAAATTGAGCCATATATTAGTGTCTCTATCCTGAGGTCAAAACTGCATATTTGTTTCCGTGTAATAGACCGACTACTTTCTCTGGCTCTTCCCAATTTACCTCCATTGGTTTCTGTCTTCACTCCACAGAAACCACGAACAGTACATATATTCCTAAAATCGCCAAAAGTAGCAGTTCCCTCTCCCCAGCACTCCTCCATATTAGGACAGAACCACTTTGGCAAATATGCCTTATATATCACAGACCTCAATTCTCTACTGTTTTTCCGTAAAGGCTTTACCCCCTAATACATTTGGTTTTATTAGTTATTATTACATTCCAAAGATTCTACACTCATTATATTTTCTTAAAAACTCATAGTTTCTCCAGTACCCATAGATCCTTTTGTTTCAAATCCAAAAGATTGGATGAAATAATAAAATAATTCGTTTTATTGCTATTTTCTCCCCATATTCTTCATTTTTCTTAGCTAAAAAACATAAATGATATTTTCATTTGAAAAAATCATTTTCTTGGTAGATATTAAAAATTATCTACATTTGCAAACCAATAAACAATGTACACTTTTGTAGTTTACAGTTTTGTTTTTAGGCCCTATAACTCAGTTGGTTAGAGTAACTGACTCACTTAATCAGTGGTCGGGTTCGAGCCAGGTGGGTACTTGATTTCCATAATTTGTTGTTAATCTAAAAACCTTTGAAATTTCAAAGGTTTTTTATTTTAAATAAAACAATTTATATATTATTCAAAATTCATATAATAAATCCTCATTTAATAATAAAATTCTTTTATATTAAATTATTTAATAGTATTTATGAAAAAAAATCATACTTATATAAGTAGTTTAGAATTAGTTTCTGCTAACAAACACCCTAATAACCAACAACCAAAAGCTGGAGAAAACAAAAAAATGAAACACAGGCTCAATATGATTTATATATTTATAACAACTTCTTCAGGCAATAGTACATTCTTCTAAAAGATCTAAATAAATTTCAAAAGATTTAATTTCAAAAAGAAATAAGGTTGGAAGTTTTTCGAGGGGCAACCCTATTTTTTGTGTCTTCCTTTGATACCGACCAAATCAAAAATACAAATGTAGATGCTATCAATAATGGGACTATAACGGGTCTTAATAAGTTTCAACGGCAAAGGCATCCATATATCCGTCTTCGATGGTGATCGCGTATATGAAAAACACCAGCTTTCGGAGGCTAATAGCACAAGTCTGTGGGAGCAGATGATATATATAACTTTCCTTTGAAGATAACAAGTGTAATTGGTGGAGAAAATAGAAACCTTCTTAGAAAATCCTAAAGGGTATGGCTTCTCAGATGCTTTGATTCTTATTTTTTTGAAATCTACTCTAAAGGAAAACTATCCAAAAAGTGTCTTTTTCATATTATCATCTTCTGCTTATCTATCAAATCACTCTTACGGATATGATGTTGGATGGAAATGCGAAGATATTTGTATTTGGAATGGAGAATACAATCTATTACAAAGAAAAGTAGCCAACCCAAATGGAACTTATTATGCCTGATAGTCAAGCTTATGATGATATTATTTTTAACAATCCTCATGAGGTGTTGTAAAAAGCCGCAGGAAATTCCTTCGGTGACGGCTCTGATAATACAAAGAAAAGTACTACAATAGTCAAATCAAAATTTTCTCCCTATTGATAAATTCCTGAAAACAACTGCTCAAAAGGATAGCAATTGTATTCCAAAAGGTGCAGTAGCAAAAACATCATTACATGGTGCTACCGAAAAAATAACAACTAATAACCAAGGTACTCTAAACTACAGTGTGGTAAGCAAGTTATAGCAGTGCAGGACCTCGTGATGATGGAGCTATATAAAGCCTGATATCGCAGGTGAGGGGTGAGTTTAGCTGCATTTACAATACCTACAAGGAAATAATAATTGGCTTGATTATAATAGCACATCTTTTCAGCTCCACAGGTTAGAATTGACTGCTTTATGGTTAGAATTTACAAATCATTATTTAATAACCAATCTCTCAATGCTGCATCTGCCAAAATCTACTTATTCGACACTCGAAGCAGGTAAATTTTTCCTAGTCAGGTCTTGGTTCAGTTGAGGGGTTTGCAGATGCTAAAAGGAGCAGTGCAATAAGCTAAAAATAATAACAGGTATCTTTGAAGACAAAGATTTTAGCCAATAAATCAATAGATAAAATCTATTTAGAATCTAATGGTTCTGAACCTCTAAAAGTTAGTATTTCTTGGATAGATCCATCTTTTAAAATATTCAAAATAACTCTGCAATAACTACAATAATAGAACCTCCCAAATTGATGAATGACCTTGGTTGAGAATTACTAATATCTCAACTAATGAGATATTTTACCCTTGGTGGATATTAATAACCCTTTAGCTGCTGCTTGAGAACAATCTCGTAGATAATATTAGAACAAGTACTTATCGATAGGCTTCTTCTGGAATCTATAAAATGAGAATTTCTCACAAAGGTAATTTAGTAAATAATGATAATGTGTGCCGATAATCAGAAATACTTTCTATCATCGCTGGGATGTTAAAATAATTTCTGAAAGTGAGATTATTAAACAAGCCTAACTCTAAATTTCTTGTATCCATCTCAATTAACAGATTTAGAAACTGTAGTCAATCTAGTTGCAACATAATATAGAAAATGTTTCCGTATATGATATTTCTGGACGATTATTAAAATCAGAACAACCTAATAATCTTTCGCCGAAGTATCAGGGTTTAATAATTATCCTAAAGGGATTTATATCATTCATATAAAAAACAGATGACGGTAAGAATCATCCTATCATAAGAAAAATAATGAAACTATAATTTCTTCTTTATCATTTTTAATTTCGTCTTTGGGTATACTGGTATCAAAGATTTTTTTATTCCACATTCATGATGAAATAATTATGTTGCCACTAATTTAATTTTATTAAAACAATAACAAATACAAGGAAAAGGACTCATTGATTGTACTTGTTGCTCTTGGATTAATTTGTGCAAATAACTTTTTGCCTACTTGTTATACCTATAAAGTAGAAGATCAGAAGCAAAGCCATCGCAAAATAGCAAGAAAAAATATTTAAAAATTAGACCGATTGGTAAAGACACACTCAATCTGATTTACTAAACTCTCTATGCCGATGCAAAAAGGCGAGAGAGTAAACTGGGCCTTGACCTAGAGGGGGCATCAATGTGCTTTTTAAGAAATTAATCAAAGAGAGATTTAGTTAATAATCTCACAAATTATTCTAGTATTTTAATCGAAGCTTTGGAAGAGGAACTGACAGGCTCTAAAAAAAACTCTAAAAACCTATGTTGAAGATTTTTCACTCAATTTGATATTGTAAATAGAAAAGAGATAAATCTAAACTATCAGCTCCGAGTTTTGGCACCCCAAAATTTAAGCCAGAAATTAAATTTAATACTTCTGACCAAGATGTAAAACATAATTACAAAAAATCAATAAGTATTTCTTCCGCTTATGAAGTAATCAGGACTCGTATTGATAAGTGAGGGTAACTCAGCCCAATGTTCAGCAGGTTCTGGAACAGGAAGAATTTTAGTAAATGCCTGTGGTATTAAGATATTGACCGAGTAGCTACAAACTTCTGCTAAATTACAGTCCTGGGAAGTTCAACAAATCAACGAGAATTTTATATTTGGAACAACTTTCATCTACGATATCCATTAAAGATTCTATTGAGGTTAATAAAAACTAAACTTTTTAATGTCTTAAATTTAGACAAACTATCTTATAGTAGTGCTGCAAATATTAAACTATCTGATACTGCTATAGTAAATTTAGGAAGCAAATCGCTCATGATGGCAGACCTGCTAATCTGGAAATATACAGAATTTATGTGGGCTTATAAACCAGAATCCCACAACCACAGATATCTGTGCTATTAAAGTAGTAATAATAAAAAGCTCCAATTGATGGAACAGTAGAATCTGCCAAGGTAGTTACGACCAGCATAGAAGAATAGTTGTGGATATGCAAATGGATGCTAATGGAACTAAGGAATGGAAATCTCTCACAGAAAAAATGTGAAAACCCTATCCTTTATGATGGACAACCATTACCGCTCCTAATGTAAATGAACCTATTCTAATGGGCGTTCTCAAATCTCTGGAAACTTCACAGAAGAGAGCAACTGATTTGAATTTAATGTCTTTAGGAACAGAAACAAACTCTGCAAGTGCTAAAATCGTTCAGACTGATGTAATGGTGGGACCATCGCGTGGAAAAGAATCTATCGAGCTGGGCTTTTGGTCATTCGTAGCAGCGTTTGATGATCATCGTGCTTACATTATTGTTTATATACTGTGCAGAGCTGGTGTTTATGCATGTAATCAGCGCACGATTTCAATCTATTTCTTTTCCTGTTGAGATTATGGACTCTATGGATGCTACACCTCACTTTACCAGGGAATGCGATTGTTCTATTAGCAATGGCGTGGCGGTAGATGCTAATGTGATTGTTGTATGAACGCACCAAAGAACAACTATGCAGGACATCAAACAAGCGTATGTCTAGATGGATTTAACGATGCTCTTTCCGCTAGGTATAGATGGACAACTGGCCTCTATACTTCCCGCTGCTAGTGTGTATATATTCGGAACAGGGTCCTATACAAGGTTTTGCGGTAACCCTGCTCCTAGGTCTCATTATGACTTTCTTCACATCAGTATTGATGTCCAAAGAGTGATGATCACCGATTAGAGGTAAATCTCTATCCGTGGACTCCTATGACCAAAATTTGTTCAGAAATGCTTGGATGGATTTTGTAGGAAAAAGAAAAATGCCTACATTGTTTCCCTTGCATTGGTTGTGATTTCCATCGGTTCTATCTTTACTAGACGGCTTTCAAATATGCATTGATTTCACTGGAGTGTGGAAGAGGTGTCAGTGAGATTTTGATAAACTCCCGTAGACCCCGAACAAAGTCAAAAGCTTTCTCAAGTATTTCAAAACGTAATGACGGCGAAAGTAGTTCTGTTGACATTAAAACTTTTAGGAGATGACCGCCAATTAAAAATCACCACTGAGTTCTGCAGGTGATGACGAATCTTTAAATGCAGACAGGAAATTGAGCATTACATCTTTGGGTGAAAATCACATATCTCCCAGATGAAATTTCACTAGAAAGACTCAAAACTACAGACCAAAATCCATTGGGAATCATGTTCCTCAAGCAAAGTAGGGCCTACCGTAATGATGATATTAAAACAGGAGGAGCTTTAGCCGTAACTAGCTCTCCTCTTGCAGGAGTATCGCACATGTAGTAAGATTTAGAAAATGTGCAATTCCTCTTTGGGTGCTACATTAGGGCTAGCATTTAGTACTATTTTAGTATTAAGGAGCCTACTCTCTCTTTTATAATGTAATGCCTTTTCTAATATGGAGAGTAAATCAAGACTTCATTGCTGCAATCCTCACCGTTTTGGGATATTGTATCAATGACACTGTGATTATCCTTTGACAGAATTAGAGTACCTTAAAGAGCCTAAAAATAGAAAATATAACACAATTGTTGATGATTCTATCTCTAGCACTTTAGAGAAGAACCATCAAATACATCATTATCAACCTTTATTGGTCATCTGGCCATTTTCATTTCGGGAGACAATCTAAAAGGATTCATGTTTGCTCTACTTTTGGGAATCTCTCTCAGGGCCATTTGCGCAGATTCATTTATGGCCGTCATGACAGCCTATGACTTACTCACAAGAGAAAGTCATTTCTATGATACTATATCAAAATAAAGTCGGTGAGCACCGACTTTTATTTTTCTCTATCAATGCCATGTAGAAGCCATCATAACCTTCACTCGGCATAATGCTGTTACTTCTCTCATCAAGTGATATTCTGGATTTAGTTTAATAAAATTTCTGGACATATCTCACAGTGTCTGATGGTATAGAGAGCGTATTTGCATAATCATTTGACACCTTGCAATGTCTTTGGCATAATTCTACAAAATATATTTCTTGTTCAGTTTTTATTCTATTGATAAAATCTTTCATCTATTTTCCATTTGCTATCAGGTTTCTTTTGCTTACTCTAATCCCGAATCAAGGTGCATCTATCAGTCTATCGGCATGTATTGTGAGAAGCCTTTTAATCGTTTTAGAATCTTCTATCAAACAGGTTTCTATAATAAGTATACCTCTTTTTTGCGCGTTTGAGTTCTGCCAATTTCACTGATGAATATCACAAAGCTATAATGTCCTTTGATATAATATCGCAGCTGCGTACACGAGTTTACCTCCTGCACCTGCTGGCATCTACTACCCTCATTCAGCTAGCAGCCTAATAAACACTCCTTTGGGAAGATGCATCTTGCAGGTGGGGAGGTAAAACTTTTACATTTTTAACTGCGATGACAAAGAATGAGACAGATATAACTGAATATTCATCGGTAAATAACGGGGCTGGCGCCGTGCTAAAGCTGGGAGGCGACAATATGAAACTCGTTGATAGAAAGATTACAAACGATATGCAACCGGCGACAGGCGCGATAGACCGCCTTATTCGGGACCGTGTTAAAAATCACGATAACAATGGAAAATAGATGAGGCCTGTCAATAAACTGAACAAATATATTTTGCGGTACAATATAACGTGATCCAGCAGTTTGGCATCTTCTGTTTACCGTCGAGAAAATGGAGCAATTCGAAGGCTGATAGTAATCTTGATGAGGAAAGTATTATGCCAGCGGTGAAGGGTTATCGACAGCTACGTAACGATGGGCGAGAAAAGGTAAGTCGGTTTGACAGGCACATTTTAATATGTGCTGGAGAATTAATCTGCTTCTTGTTCGTGAGTCATGGCTGAAGCGATGATGTTGTGTTAAATGACGGAAATTCAAAAGTAGGCGCATGAACAGATGTCTCCCGAAACAAGGCCAATGAAGTTGGTGGTGTTCTTCTAAGTGCGGAGACAGAATCGTGGGCTCGAACGTGTTGTGTTCTGACACAGGCTCTTGGGTATTCTCTAATTCTGGTAAAGACAATCACAGTCGTGATCTGGGCAGTGAGGACCGTGAAGTCGCGGTGTTCCAGCAGTGAGGCATTACGACCAAAATGAGGCAGGCTCCTGGCCTGAGCGAGTATGATGCTGGCCTGATGTGGCACCTGAAGAAAGAATTCAGTTTTCGTCTGTTTCGTGGGCGAGGTCAGGCTGTTGCAGCTGAAATGTCGTCGGCACGGCGGGCCTGCGGTTGGTTCTGGTGGTTGCAGTCTGGTGAGGTCGCTGGTGTTCCGTCTGGGAGGATGGGCCTGACCCAGGCGGGTGCAGCTCATTTGGTCGGCGGTGGGTCGTCATCGGTATCGTCGTGGTGTTGCAATTGGCGGTCGTTGGACTGTCGGCAAGAACGTTTTCGCCGTCGTACAGGCGAGCGTTCTGGTCTGGTTGGGCCTGCTGGGCGCCTGATCAGCTGTTGAGAAGCCGTCGTGAATGGGGCCGTGGGCCTCTGTGAGGCAATGTGGCGATTTTCTTTCCATCCATGTTCTGAACAAATTACAGGAAGTCCATGCAGGTGAAGACTGCTGCCCTAATCGGTAATCACTCTTGTTTGGCTCAGCTGAGATGATCATCGTTTCTATGTTTGGGGTGAACCTTGTATGGGACAATTTCCCGGAATATGCAATGCTACGGCGGTAATGCTCAGAGGTCGGTGTCCGTCTATGGCGGAAGGCGTCGTTAAATCGTCGGCTGCGCGGGCTGATGTTTCACTGCAAGGGTGGCACGGTGGATGCATCGTCACGTTGGCCGTTGCGCTCCTGCGGTCCGCAGTGAAGTGATTGACGGCATCAGGTTGATTCCGAATGGGGAATAATTGAAGTCATGCCTGGCTGCATGGGCTCATGACGGCTGTGTGAGCGGTGATGACGCGGTTACGAGCCAGGGGCGTTCTGCTGACGATGGTCTCGTCGGCCTGAACATTTTAACGCGAAGATTTCTGTTCTAAACGACGACCTTCCTGTGCAATGATTTCCGGTTGAGAACGCCGGTGGAAGGCCGTTCGTGCGATGAGCATTGCTGGGACGTCAATTTTCGGCCCTGTGAATTTCCATTCATGGACCCGATAACATCATTGCATATCTAACTGATGCTCTGTGCTGAAGATAAACGAACCTGTTCATCGGTGGAGCTTTGTGTGTGCACAATGGCATGTTCGGGGTTGTGAGGACCATTATAAGCCTGCTGTGACGTGCTGGTCTGTCAGCGTTGCTAAATTTTCATTCACTGCGCTGATGTCGAATGGTTAATATTTTGCGGCACTACTGCTGAATGGTTCTGATCATTGAACGTTAAAGTTTAATTTATTAACCCGGTGCTGTGGATGTCGTGAATGGTCGTTGTGGGGCTTCGTTCGGTGAACTTCCAGGGTGTTGGCAGAAGTTCTTGAAGCCGGTCATGTGCTGTGCCGGGCATTTCTAATGTTCCGCAGTGACCGCGGGCTGACAGGCTGAGTACCATTCAATACGGTCCTGATGCTGTAAGCGGGCTCTTTCGCTGTTTGTGTGTCCGTGATGGGGCCAGGCTGGCAACAAAGTGGTGCGGGCTGAATAGTTTGAATTTCTCTGTTATCAGGGTGATGAGCAATATGGGGCACACAACAGGCACGAACTGTGTCGGTCTCAAAAGCTCGATAAATAAGTTGATAGAGGTATTGAGTTGACTGCGTCTCTTGGTGTTCTGAAACACAGATCGGGCATGCTGTCGACATGGGACTGATAAATCTGGATGATGTCTTCTGTCGGTCTTCGTGGTTGACTGCTGCGGTCTGCTGGGCGTGGTGGTCGTTGCTGGAGGTGTCAGGCTGTGTGTGTCGCGCGTTGTTTTAATGGAATAGGTGGTGGCAAGCCTGGTGTTGTCGTGAATAAAATCTTTGATGCTCGAGCATGAGGCAATTAAAATGATCAAAGAAGGAATATGGTTCGTTATTTTCTTGTGATGGGATGCCGTCGTGCGCAGATGAAATCCCGAGATGGTGTTAAGGTGATGCTATGAACTGGGTGTTCATTTTGTGTCAGCTCGCCAGGCATTTTGTTATGTGCAAATCTGAATTGACTACGGTTCGTCTGATGAGCAGTAGGATAAGGGGTAGAGATTAACATTTAATGTCTCACTCACTGTTATCATATCCTGTAACGTGATAAACTGTTTCGGTGTCGGCAATGGTGGCCTGATGCGTATTTCTGGATTCGAAATGGGCCAGTTAATCTCGCTGCGCGGCGGCGGCTAAAGGGTTGTTAACTCGATTTCAGGGTAAAACCATTGGTTGGATAATGATTCTCAAATCAGGTGTTCACTGTTGGAGGTTCTGTGTGGTTGACAGGACCGACACGAATGTTTTTGAAGATGGTCTGTCGAAATGCCGGCGACAGATGGAATTTTGTCGCCGATTTGTTGACACAAAACTGATATTTCAGGCGAACTGTTGACACACAGCTGCTGGTGCTCGCTTTGGCGTCTGCGGGCTATCACGGACCGGAAAATTACCTGTGATGATGAAGCGTTTTTGACGAATGCGGCGTTGAAGGGCCAGTTGATGCGGTTGTGGTACCAACCGTAAACAATCCTGTAATGAACTGAAAAAATGACCGTGCAATATCAAGCCAGTGTACTTTCACATGGTATTGCTGTGCAGCTCACTCGGGTTTGTAACTCCGTCGTCACGGTTGCTGCTGGCACCGTCGGCGGTGCTGGTTGATCGGACGGTGCCGCTGCTGCGCACTGAATGATCGCTGTCGGCACGAACGGTTGTTCGGGTGCCGTTAAGTGGGTTGCCAGTGGTGCTCTTTGTCGGGGCCGTCGCGAAGGGTGCGGCACCTGACCGTGAGGTTGGTGAAACAATGTCGTCGCCAAGCGATCGTCGGTATGTCCGTTGGTCGTTACTCTTTAATGATGTCGTTCAATAGGCCGTTTCCATCGACATCGCTGTCGACGGGTGATTTGATGGACGCTGAAGATGATAATAACTTTGCCAGCGCTATCGCACAAATGGATTCTCCAAATATGGTCAAAGAATGCAATATACCAGTTTTCAGGTTAATTAACATTTTCTCCGCCGATCACTGTATCGAAGGGTCGCAGGCC